>Ga0210057_1001167_pt1 | contig 40677 bp, 36 predicted proteins | sample CryGeyCG2114_010_2_FD_183968 | JGI IMG/M metagenome (GOLD analysis project Ga0210057, IMG submission 183968) | Groundwater microbial communities from aquifer - Crystal Geyser CG10_big_fil_rev_8/21/14_0.10 (SPAdes) (version 2) | ecosystem: Environmental > Aquatic > Deep subsurface > Groundwater ... | reverse complement strand
CGCCGCATAGCGGCGGGAATGCTGGCGGGGGAATTCGGAAAGCCGTGGCATTTCCTTGCGGAAATGCCCGCCCATGCGCGCGGCGAAGCCGCGCGGGGGTCTGTTTCTTCGTCAAATCAAATTCGGTGGACCCTAGCGGATTCGAACCGCTGACCTCCTCATTGCAAATGAGGCGCTCTACCAACTAAGCTAAGGGCCCAAAATTTTCTTTAAGAACCTTCTCCCTGCCGCGGACTTAAAATACAATTCGCGCGCGCGAGCTTCCCCAAAACTATCATATTCCTCGCGATACACAACACGTAAACCCTTCATTTTCCGCGTTGTTACAGTATGACCTGTGCGGTGTTCCTGAAGGCGCCGGGTGAGGTTGTTAGTGTAGCCTTTATACAAAGCGCCCGAGGCATCTTGCAATACGTACACAGTGAACATACACGAAACGCTCCCCGCCCGTACCGAACGTCGGTACGGGCGGGCGGGTACCAACTAAGCTAAGGGCGCAAACGAAAGTGAACACGACAATGCTAACATTTTCATGTTCTCTAAGCGAGGACTCTAACGCTTCGTTTAAGAGCCCTCGCAAGAAGGAGTATGGTATCAGCTCCTCTGCGTTTACGAAAGAGATTCGGAAAGCGCGTTAAGAAGGCGTGTTATATCTTCTTCCGTATGTGCAGGAAAGTTCGCAACACGGATATTTTTTTCTTTGTCAGGACCATAACCGGCGCCCACAACGATGTTCCGTTTTTTTAACGCTTCAACAAGTGCCACCGAACCCCCGACCACTTCCGTGACAATAGTCGTGTGTGAACGAAGAGCCGATTCCGTTTGAACAAGTCGGAAATGTTTTGGATTTGCGCTGAAGTATTCATACAAACGCTCGGCGCGGTGGCTGATTCCCTGCCGGATTGATTCTATGCCAATGCTCTCCATATCAGCAAGCACCTTTCCGAAAAGGTAGATATCGAGAATATTCGGAGTTTCGTGAGTTTGATTGTCTCTGCCATACTTTTCAAGCTCGGGAAACGAGTGATGATACCCGATGGGGATCTCCTTCGCGAGAAGCGCTTCATGTTTTTGAAACGCCTGCGGACTTACAATCAGAACCCCGAGACCGGCAGGCAATCCAAATCCCTTCTGTACCGAAAAAAATACGCAATCGAGAAATGAGTAGTCAAAATTGACGTGTGGCATGGAAGATACGGTATCAACCGCAACAAGCACGTGCGGATTTTCTTTTTTAATCCGATACAGCACTTCCGGGGGAATAACCATGCCTGTTGAGGTTTCATTGTGAGTGAAACATACGACCTCCGCTTCAGCAGGCAGAGGACCTTCAAAATCTTTGAGCGAGTGAACAGTGCGAGAAAGTGCATTTTTGCGATATGCAAGGGAAGTGTTTAAAAACTTTTTTGAAAATGCTCCGTCAATAAAGTGGAAGGAGGTTGTGCTGACACAATTTTGAACGACCCGCTCCATCCCCTCAGTACCACTTGTCAGGAAAAATATGCGGTGAGTATCGGGAACCTTGAGCAACCTGCGCAGGGTGCCGATTGTCGCTTTATACAAATCTTGAAACTGCTGTCCGCGGTGAGACATTGAAGGAACTTGCTCTTCGAATGCTTCTTTTGCATATACGTCAACACGGGGATAGATTTTTGAGGGGCCGACCGTAAAGAACAATTTGTCCTGCATGATTTTTCAGTATAACGTACACCGGCAAACGGTTACGACGAACATCATATGTTGTCTATTTTTGCCGCTACAATAAAGTCGTTTTCAGAGAGGCCCCCTATGGCGTGCGTCGAGAGTGTGATGATAACTTTCTTATAATCAAACAGATTGATATCCGGATGGTGCCCCTCTTCTTCCGCAAGCGCCCCGATACGGTTCACGAATGCGAGTGCCTCTTTGAAATTCTTAAACACGAACGCGCGCGAAATAGATCGCATGTCGGCAGCTATATTCCATTCTTTAATCTGTAAGCTGAATACCGCCACCTGCTCCCTCGTAAGTGGCGGGACACCGCCTTCACACGCGACACATTTTTTTTCGGAAAGACGTATGTTCATGGTGCGATATTTTACTGACGTCAGAGTACCACACCACCGCAACTATTCCCTTATTCGCACGAATAAGGGAATAGTTGTTCGGCAAAATCACACATAAAACACAAAAGAAAATCGGGTGACCGATGCCGCTTACATGCCCCGCTACCGAAATGTTCCGGCAAAAACCTCTGCGAGTTACTTTCTTTCAAAAGCAAGTCGGATTATGTGGTCGATGAATTCGTCGGTTGAAATACCGGCGGCATTCAATGATTTGGGTAATAGAGATTCACTGGTCATGCCCACGCCTGCGGCATTGTTGACTTCCAAAAAATGGACACCGCGTGGGGAGATTATGAAATCGGATCGGGAGTAGTGCCGCAGGTCAAGGACTTCGTGCACAAGGCGTGCGAGACGCTGTAATTCTTCCGTCTCTTCGCGGGTGAAATTCCCGGGGACTCTCTCAAGCGTCTGGCCGCTATATTTTGCATCGTAATCGAAGATAGCTGAGGTTGAGGGCGGTATGATTTCGATTGGCAAGAGCGGATAGAACTCCGTATCCCGCAAACCCTGAACAACGCCGGCCGTTGCTTCTTTCCCCTTTATGTACTCTTCAACGAGCACTTTGGGAGATTCGGCAAAAGCATTTTTCAAAGCGCCCCAAAATTCAGCAAAGGTTTTGACGAGTGTGACACCAACGGATGATCCGCCAATAGCAGGTTTGACGATAATCGGCGGTGAGAACGCGCGAAACGCCTCTTTGGCTTCTTTTTCCAAGTCAGGAGAAACGCTTAACACGATATGGCGCGGCATAAGAACGCCGTGGTTTGCAAGAATGTCTTTGGTGAGCACCTTATTAAAGGCAACCGCCGAAGGGTACGCTTTTGAACCTGTGTAAGGAACGCCGATGCGGTCAAGCGTTCGTTGCACGTCTCCCCCTTCGCCCGGCTCTCCGTGAAGCACATTCCATACGACGTCGGTTCCGGAAAGCGCCCGTTCAGGGTGAACGGGCACCCCACGAACATGCCACGCCCCTTTTTTGTCGATAAAAATATCAAGAGGAACATGCCCTAAACGTTCGACAGCGGCGAGAATATTCGAACCCGAGTTGAGCGATACTTCGTGCTCACCCCCTGCCCCTCCACGCAATACCGCCACTTTGAGTTTTGCCATAGGAAAAGTATACCTTATGAGATGGATATCACTGTGTCATTCTCTCTGATTAAAAACGCGCACACCGCCTCCAAGTGTTACGATATATCATAACACTTGACGCGTTCCGGGCAGGATGACACATTCACTTAGAATTCCTTGTACCGCGGAATTAAGCGAACCTTAACCGACTGGGAAACGGGTTCTCCGTTATAATCGGTACACGAGAGGGTAAAGGTCGTTTCTGCATTAAGAGGAGAAGACGGCTGAACACCGCTTGCGGAGGACCATGAATCTCCATTGGTTCCGGACAGTACGCAAGAGCCCGGCTTAACATTTTCCGCATTCCACGTCAGAACAACGCTCGAACCCGAGAGCACCAACCAGCGATTGACTGAAAGAGAAAGATTTGCCGGAGGAGGTATTCCTTCATCGTTATCTCCCGAAGAACTGCAGGCGGGGTCGTCAAGGTCGACGCCGTTTACGTTATTGTTGTCGATGCCGTCAGAACACTGTGTGGCTAAAGAAGCACTTGGAAATTCAGAAGTGCCCGCGCCCCCCGCTCCGCCAGCACCCCCTCCCCCACCGGAACACTCGGGATCTGCGGCGTCGATTTTTCCGTCTCCATCGTTGTCGATACCGTCAGAACACTGCGGTTTTTTTATTGGTTCTGTGTCGGTATCGACAAAAACCGTAACACTAGTGTTTGCTTTCGATTGTATGGATGAAGCGGAGCCCGACGCAATGCAACTATAAATATCAGAATTCACAATAAATCCGTTCACTGTGTTCACCTTGCACGCACCGGAACCGCTACACGCATTTCCTGCCGGGTTTGAGACGGGACAATCAGGCACTCCGCGATAGGCGCTGTTTGCGTCCACCGTTGCGGTCCCTCCCCGAAAAACCGCGTGCATGTCCGAGATGTCTTGGCCCCGATACTGCCACGTGCCGGCGCCGGTCGATGTATTTTGGCCGTAACAGACAAGAGGGTACGTCGTGGTAACGCTCGGAGATACGTCTCGCTTGCCCAACACATCTCCCAACGTGCTGAAACCGGTACCGGTACAACTAATCGCATTTGCAGATGACCAAGAGAGTTTTGATGTTTCGCCTTTTTTTATCGTCGGAGGATTCGCGGTAATCGTTGCGGAAGGACCTGAAACGGCACTACAAGTTCCGCTTGCGGGAGTGCAAATTTTTTCAGGGATTGTATAAAGTGCAAAGTGTTTGGTCTTTTGCACATTTTTGAGAGCAACAGGTTTACTCCCTGAACCATACGCTACAAAAGTGACGCTTCGAGAGATTGGTTCACCTCTTTTCCAATTTTCAATCACAGTCAAGGAAGCACAAGATGCATTGAGGGATTTTGCAAGAGAAGCGGCCTCTCCTTGACTAAGGGGATTGCCTGAAACCGGGGAAGCGGTGTTTGTGTAGTTGTACGACCCGGTTTCTTTCTGCAATAAAGTCCCGCCGGAACAGCTGAGCCCGGGCTGCCAGTCCGTATATATCTGCCGTCCGGTATTCGTACACTGCGGAGGGGTGTACGCACTGCATGACTGATACTCGAACGTCGCGGCCGCGGAACCATACGCGTGTCTCTGAACCTTACCGCCTGCAGTGACCCCCGGCGATGGGGTTATGGAAGCAACACCGGACCCGACATGCCATGTTCCCGATTCTGCCGAATATGGAACGTACGAACCACCTGACGTGTTTCGATTCCCATTCGGTTGAGTTTCGAAGATTTCAAGTTGGAAACAGGCATTCGGATAAGCCGAAGGGTAAGGCAAGGCCTGATCAACGACCCCGACCGCCTGATCCCCTGACACGTTCGGATCATTTATGGGGGCATCTTCTCTTTGAAAGTACGAGCCTCCATCAGGAGCGACAGGACCCGTACATACGGAATTTGAGTGGCCGACCCCGACGAGTTGTGCTGTCCCCTCCGCTTCAACGCTCTGAATACCACCGCCAAAAAAACCAAGCGCAAAAAACAAGGCAGACACTAAAAATACGCGAGAAAAAATGAGCGCCTTTTTCATGGTGATGGATGTGATTCTATAAAGACTTTTTCAGAGAGTTCAGCATCATTTTCGGGGAGACCCGACGGATTATCTTTCTTGAAAACCAAAACCGCCTCGCCTGCATAATTCTCAGGTATGATGATTTCCGATGAGAATGACACCAATGCTTGTGTCATCCAATCACCTTCTGCGGACGCAATAGCGCTTGCGAGGATGTCTCCTTTCATATCTCTGAGCTCAAGGAGGGCATCGGCTTCGAAAAACCATGAACCACGCGCCTCGCCGGAAACGGCATAGACTCCGGGGTTCAGCACTTCACCGGGAATCGGGTTATCGAAAAATAAATCACCAAAGGCACCATTGATTATCCGATATGATTCTTCAAGTTTCCCCCCGAAGGTCGTGCCAAACACGGTCGCTTCAATGTCGGGGGAATCAGCTACCGCCTGCTCCGCGCCGTGAGTGAGAAACCGTACAACCAAAGCACCTGAATCCCGCACCATTATATCTTGAAGGAGAACTTGGTTGCCCAGAAAAAGCGAACCCCTATGTTTGAATATCCCTGATTCATCCGGCTCGAACAATCCTGCATATACGGAAACATCTGGCCCTAATCGCTCAACGGCAAACGGGACAATGTATTGGTTCTTACCGATCGGCTGGGCATCTTTTCGATCAAGTGTTACGAAACCAAGTTCAACTCCGTCATTATCGGTAAACGTGCCTGCAAAATAATCACCCTGTGCGGCGAGTGTTGCCAGTACAATATTCTCCGGCACCAGAAGCTGAGTGCCCTCAAAAGTAAATTGCGTTTTGACAGGAGCACCCGCGTACAACAGGGAGAGCCCTCCAACCAAAAGCGCGATAACAAGAGAGAGAATAAGCGGGAGAATGTATCTTCGCATCTTTATATTGTACCCCACTCAACGAGAACCGGAGTCAAAAAAGTGAATAATCAAAACTCACCGTACCACGGTATCAGTCTGATTGTCTTGGAATCGGAAACTGCCTGCTCGTTATAGTCAATACAGGAAAGGGTAAAAACGGTCTGTGTGGAAAGAGGTGAGGATATCGAAGATCCGCTTTCACCCGACCATGCATCACCATTCGTACCGGAGAGCGTACATGAACCGCTCTTTACATCGATTGCGGACCAGGTAAGCACGGCGGACGATCCTTTCAGAACCAACCAGCGAGCAACGGAGAGCGACAGGTTCGCCGGAGGAGGTATTCCTTCATCGTTGTCCGAGGCGGACGAGCACGCGGGGTCGGCGGGGTAATCCGTGCCGTTTATGCCATTGTTATCAAGACCGTCGTTGCATTGTGGTAAGGCAGGATTTGGAGATTCAGTGGTGTCAACCCCGGAAGTGCAACCGGGATCAGTAAGATCAGTCAAACCATCGAAGTCGTTGTCGTTTCCGTCAGAGCATTGGCTTTGGACGGAAACAGAGTTTGAACAGCTGACAGCGGAAGATTGACCCCCCGAAGTAATGGTAACCGATGCTGTTTTTGTACCTGCGCTCAGATAGGTTTTTGCAACCGACTGTGCCGTACCTGCCAGTCCATCAGTCCCGCTCCATGAGTAGGTATAGAATCCATTGCCCCCTGATGGTGTGGCGGCCCACGTCACGGAATCCCCGGTAGAAGCCAACGCCGGGGAGGCCGTGCAGGATCCGCCCACCGCCGGGTTTCCAATGACGATTGTGTGAGAAGTCCACGATGATTGCGCGCCGGGGCTGTCTTGTGTGCGTGCCTGAATTTGATACGTGCCCGAGGTAGTCCATGAGTATGTGGTGCTCTGACTGGTATTTGAATTGACGTACCCGGAGCTTGGAAGATTTTGATCGACCGTGGCGTCATTATTCCAGTCAATTCGATAGCGAACCGTATTTGAATCAGGATCGGATGCTTTGAAGGAAAAAGAATAGCTGACCCCGGCAATGCCCGTGGTCGCCCCGGTAATGGTCGGTGCATTTGGTTTCTGGTTGTAAATTACCGAAACACTGTCTGTGATTTGATTGGGAGCACTACCGCCATTACAACGATACGCATCGGTTTTCAGAGTGCAATATTGCTGTCCGTCTATGACGCTTCCTTTTGTTTGCCAAGTGTTGACAAAGCACTCGCTTGAGCCGACACAGCTCGTACCGGCCGGGTTTGAGGTGGAACATTCGTGATTGGTATAGTAGTTGGTGTATGAGGGCGTCGACGAACACCAGAGATCAGTGTAATCCGTATATACGTACTGCCACGTACCGGGCGCGGAACTATACACTTCGCTGTCGCACGTAATACTATAAGTGGTGTTTGCCGTCGGGGTAACCGTGACCGACCCTGAAGTATTGCCGCCGGTTGAGAACCCCGTCCCCTTGCACGAAGTTGCACGCGTTGAAGACCATGAGAGGAGAGCGGAACTGCCCGCGGTAACGGTTGTTGGCGAGGCGGTAAGCGTAACGCTCGGGTCCGGCGGTGGTGGCGGGTCAGAAACAGTAACGCTCGCAGATTTGGTAACTGTCGAACAACTTCCCAAACATTGATATCGCGAGAACGAATAAGACGGGTACTTGCCTGATTTGGTAGTACACGTCGCCCCTTTTGGATAGCAACTGTTGGAATAGTAGCTGATGTTTGAGTTACAGGTATTGCCGGGGCCACCGTCGTCAGTCCACGAATTCTGCAGCTGGAGCGTGCACGCAGGGGTCGCGTCAAAACAACTGACCGAATATGTCTTCACTCCCGAAGTAGTCGGCGTTACCGTAACGGTTCCTGACTTTGCGCCACCGGTTGAGAATCCCGTGCCGTCGCAGAAAACGGTGTCTGAAGAGCTCCACGTTATGGTTACGGTACCACCCGTGTAGAGAGGTGAAGAGTTCGGTGTCGCCGTAATTGAAGCACTGCCTGCATAAACGAAAGAAGGCACAAAGAAAAACAGCAACCCTCCCAATAAGGCAACGAGTGGCTTGAGATGATACTGATAACTTTGGTCGACTGTGCCATTCATAATATTAAGGGATTATCTGGTACGGAACCACGCCTTCGTCAAAAGTATAGAGCATATCTCCGGTAACGCTTGTTATTGGCGGAATGATCGTATCAAGCGGATATTGCCATAAGGTTACAGAACCATCCTCCTCGTCACGGTGCACGCCGTAAAACATTGCATTCGAAAGCGCGATGGTATCGAACTTCTCCGGAATTTCACCTATCGGATTGAGCTGTAGCGAGGAAATTTCTTGCACTTCAAAAATACTGTAATGCGTGGTGAGGTCGTTGTATATCGCGAGATAGGCGCCGTCGGGCGAAGCATGTGCGGCGTGGGTAATGTATTGCACGGTACGGCTTTCAAACGTCCGGCGTTCTTTGTTTTGTAGATTTACCGAAACAATCCCTTCGGGTGATGAGAATAGAACAACATCAGGATTACCTGATACAAAGTACGGTGCGTACCCGACACCGAGATCTTCCACCTCACCCGTCTCAATATTGAGGACATTGATGCGCCAGTCGGAAACGTTTTCTGATGAGAGCGTACCCGGTGGCAAATCAAGCATCGCATAGGCGACAAGCGACCCGCTAAAGGAAAGCGCGGGTCGATCCTTGATGCCGAACGGCGTATCGAGAAAGCGATTCTCTGTCGCGGTTTCGAGGATGAGCGTATTGCCCACTTCATCCGGTTGTTTGAATATCGTCATGGTTGAGCCGATATCTTTCCTTCGTGAACGCGAGGTAACGCTGTTCCCCGAACTGAACGAAACATCCTGAAGAGCGTTTTTTGAAATTTCGTACACTTTCGCATCTACAAAATTCCCGACGATAATCTGAAGCGGATCCTCCCGCAATCCGCTTTTGCTTTGAGTCAAAACAATATACCCGACCCCAACAAGGACGACGAGAGCGACGACAAGGAAAACTGCTCTGCTTTTCATATACTCTATAATACCGCACTCGGAACGGGGTTGTAAAAACTAGCGAAGACGTTTTCGAAGTGCGCTCCGGTGGCGCCCTATGGCGAAACGATGGGCTTCCGAGTTGGCGAGCAAAATTGAGGATTCATGAGTTGAGGTCATATTTCTCTGCCCCAAGACTTCGCGTGGCCGATGCCTTTCATCCTTAACGACCGAAACGACATCCGCAGAGACATGAATTCGGTTCAAAATTTTCTTCGTATTGCTCAAATGGGTTCGTCCTCCGTCAATCACGACGAGTTGCGGATGTGCCCACTTCGGATGGCTGAATCTCCTCTCAAGAATTTCGGTAAGGCCCCCGATGTCGTCTCCGGCTTTGGTGCGTCGCAGAGTGAACGTCCGATACTCTTTCGGCGTTGCTTCCCCGTTTATAACAACCGCCATAACACCTCGCGACGATTCTCCTCGAAGATGCGCGACGTCATATCCCTCTACCCGGAAATCGGCAACTGTCGGATTTTTTAATTCTTCCCTGATGAGGGAAACATCCTGAATATGCGTTAGAGCGAAAAGCTGACGCTTCAGTCCTTCGGCATCTTCAAAACGCTCTTCTTTTGCCGCTTTTTTCATTTCGCGTTTCAACGTTGAAAGTAATGTTCTTTTTTTTCCTTCAAAAAATAAAACAAGATGACGAACGGTTTTTTTGTACGCAGTGGCGTCCAACTCTCCCGGGTACAGTCCAATCGATTGGTTAAAACGGAGCGTCTTCGCATGTGCCGGAGTCAGTCGCGCATCAATGGAAAACGACGAGTCAAAAAAAGGAAAGATTTTTCTGATGATCTTCAAGGCACCGCGCAGGATCGCGGCGCTGGTAAACGGTCCGTAAAGACCAATGAGCTTGTCTTTCGGCACCTTGAGTGACAACTCGCGCTCGCGCACAATTAAGAAACGCGGAAATTCCTCATCCGTTATAGCAAGGAATGCAAAACTCTTATTATCCTTCAGGTCGGTATTGCCGATGGGTTGTAATTCCTTGATGCGCTTCGCCTCGAGGATGATTGCTTCCAAAACCGAATCGGTCTCTTCCCATGAGATTGATTTCGCGTCAGTGATGATTTTTGCTATGAGCGGACTCCGTATTTCTGAAATATCGGACACAAAATAGCTTTTCACCCGGTCACGCAAGGATGTTGCGCGACCCACGTAGAGTACTTCTTTTCGTAACCCGATAAAACGGTACACGCCCGGCGCATCGGGCAATTTTTTAAAATCAATATCAGTCTTTTTCATCCGGAACTCAACTATAATAAAAACCGTACATTTTCGGATTTTTAGTTTTGATTAATTTATTTGTGCGTATTAGAGAAGTGCAAATATGGTCCATGCGAGAGCGGCGGCGGCACCAAGTACCGGGGTGAGTCTTATTACCTGACCTTTAGCTTTTTGAATCTGACCATCCGAGGCGTGGGGGGCGGCTTTTCGAAGTTCGGCCTCGACTTTCTCGGGATCAGCCTCCTCAGCGGGTTGTCGATAAAATCTTGTCACTTTCTCTTTTACCAAAAAATCAGCCATTGCAATATTGTACAATATCTTCTCTGTAAAACAATTTTTGTGATAACACCCGACACCGGACTCTTTCATTGAGAAGACTGTGTGAACGATGTTTGACTTTTTAATAAATAAGAGGTATAATTCATACAATGAGATTCAATTCCCCTCTTATTGAACGGCGAGCGTTTATCGACACCGCCGGAGCTCAGTACGAAGAAGAAAATCGTGAAAGAAATACGCGGATTAATCTTTTGGTAATGATTTTCGCATCTCTTTGGAAATATTCGAACGGAATGAAACATGATGAATCCGTAACGCGCGCAATTGACTCAATTCTGACTTTTAATTCTGACATCCATGCATTGATTGCGAGACTGGTTGACGATGACGGCCCTACCTACAATTCCAATTTTTTTGACACGGCGACGCGCAAGGTCACCGGAGGACTCGAGCATATATCAGACGCTGAGATAGCGAAATTTTTTTCTCACACCGTCACCGTTTTATGGAAAGAGCAAAAAAAGAGTGCGCGTGTACGGACAGTGCTTGCAAAACTGTTAGCAATGAACGGAAGATTCGTTGAGAAAGAAATAGACATGATCAAGAACATTGCGGAATCCGATGTGCCGATGGAAGTTGATCCATGGGTGCGAATGACGCTCTGTAGAGAAACCGAACCGAATTACAAAAAATCAAAAGAGGTGGGAAACTGGCTTATTGTGAACGATTTCATGGAGATCAAATTCGAAGGAGAAATAGTTGGATACTGCACGAAAACAACGCGCGCACCAAACGGGTCGATTTTTTTGCGAGGAGTGTTTTATCGACCTGAGGGCACAACGTTTGAAATCTTGAGAGCCGAACGAGAGAGAGGTGGTAAGGCGGGTAGAAAAATTAAAATTATTGATGCCGAGTGGAATGTTGCGCGCGGGGCATGGCTTAAACAAAAATAGAAAAAACCGTCATCTATAAAACCTTTTTTAAATACCCCCCGGTATGGGAGCCCTTTGTCCGCGCCACTTCTTCCGGAGTTCCTTGTGCGACGATGGTCCCGCCACCCACTCCTCCTTCGGGACCAATGTCAATAAGGTAATCGGCAGATTTGATGACGTCCATGTTGTGCTCAATAACAACCACGGTATTTCCTTTATCAACCAGTGTTTGCAGTATTTCAATGAGCTTCTTGACGTCTTCGTAATGAAGGCCGATGGTGGGTTCGTCCAAAAGATAGATTGTTTTTTCGGTGTGTCTGCGATACAACTCCGACGAAATCTTGACCCTCTGCGCTTCTCCTCCCGACAGAGTCGTCGCGGACTGACCGAGTTTTAGGTATCCGAGGCCAACATCTGAAAGGGTCTTCAGGCGGTCATAGATAGCGGGAATGTCATTGAAAAACTCGAGTCCCTCTTCGATGGTCATCGAGAGTATGTCATGGATGTTTTTCTTCTTGTAGGTCACCTCCAGGGTTTCTTTCATGAATCGTTTTCCGTCGCATATGTCGCATGTCACGTAGACCGTCGGCAAGAAGTGCATTTCGACAGCGACCGTTCCGTTTCCTTGGCATGATTCGCACCGACCACCTTTGACGTTGAAGGAAAATCGCCCCCCTTTCCATCCGCGCGCACGCGCTTCCGGGGTCGCCGCAAACAAATCCCGTATGTGCGTGAAGGCGCCCGTATATGTCGCCGGGTTCGAACGGGGCGTTCGCCCGATGGGCGATTGATCGATCAGTACCACCCGGGACACGTACTCGGACCCCGAGAAGCTTGTGCAATTGTAGAGCTTGTTAGTCCGATAATTCCTCTCAAGTTTTCCGCGGAGATTCTTGTGCAGAAGTTCGTACATCAGAGATGATTTGCCCGACCCGGAGACACCGGTGATGATGTTCAATCGTGCTAATGGAATATCAACATCCATGTTTTTGATATTGAAAATATTTCCTTGCCGGATTTTAATTGCTCCTTTCTGCTCGCTCCTCCGCTCGTCGGGAACCTCAATCCGTTTTTCTCCGCGCAAGTATGACAAGGTTACCGAACCTGTATCGTTCCGTTTTGCCGTCAATAATTTATCGAGCCATCCAGCTGCAACAATTTCTCCGCCGTGGATGCCCGCACCGGGTCCGATATCAACAATAAAATCAGATGAAAAAATAGTTTCTTCGTCGTGCTCAACCACGATGATGGTGTTCCCCAAATCCCGAAGCTGGGTGAGTGTTTGAATTAAACGCGCATTGTCTTTCTGGTGAAGACCGATGGTCGGTTCGTCAAGAACATACAAAGCGCCAACCAAGCCGCTTCCAAGCTGACTTGCCAGGCGGATGCGCTGGGCTTCGCCTCCTGATAGCGTATTCGCCGTCCTATCCAAGGTCAGATACCCGATACCCACGTCGATCATGAACTGCAGACGGTTTAAAATTTCTTTCACTACCGTGTTTGAAATCTCCTGCTGTTTCTTGGTGAGTGTGAGGCCGAGCAGAAAGTTCTGCGCGTCGACAATGGACATCCGCGTTACATCAACGATATTCTTCCCGATGTCTACTTTTCCATTCTCAAATTCTTGAGAATTTGAGAATAATTTTTTCGACACTCCACCTGTGCCGAGGAAGACGCGGAGCGCTTCCGGACGAAGGCGCTTTCCCTCGCACACCGGACACTCGTCGAGATTAAAGAAGCCGATAGTACCCAAACCGTGGCACTCGGGACATGCGCCATACGGACTATTGAATGAAAAGAGACGCGGTTCCACCTCGGGAAATGACGAACCATCCGAAGGGCAAATAAATTTTGCCGACAACATCCGCGACTCACCTTCTGCGTTCACGATGCGAATCAAACCCTGCGACTCCTTGAGCGCAAGTTCTACCGCCTCGCTCAAGCGCTCGCGTGCATCCGCTTTTGATTTCTGAAACTCCGTAAGAAATATCTCGTCAATGACGATATCGATATCGTGCACTTTGTTTTTCTCAAGCGTAATTCGTTCGCGGAGCGAGTATTCTTTCTCGTCGACGATGACTTTTTCATACCCTTTTCCCAGAAGGTCATACAACATCTGATAGTACTCCCCTTTCCGTCCCACAATTACCGGGGAAAGGATGCGTATCTTCTGATCACTGTAGGCAACCCCGAGGGCTTTTTTACTGCTTTTTTTTATGTCGACTTTCTCGATAGTTTCGAGAATAATCCTGAGGATTTCCTCTTTTGAAAGTTTTCTTATTGGCACATCGTCTTCCAGACAATATGGCTGCCCAACGCGCGCGAACAATATGCGCATATAATCGTAAATTTCGGTGATAGTCGCAACCGTCGAGCGCGGGTTGTTACTGCGAGACTTTTGGTCAATCGAAATCGCCGGCGAGAGGCCGGTGATTTCTTCCACGTCGGGCTTCTGCATCTGATTCAAAAACTGCCGCGCGTAGGCGGACAAAGACTCCACATAACGTCGCTGTCCTTCGGCAAAAATAGTATCGAATGCCAAAGACGACTTCCCCGAACCGGAGAGGCCGGTGAATATCACCATTTTGTTCCTGGGTATCTCAAGCGAGATGTTTTTTAAGTTATGCGTCTTTGCCCCGCGAATGGTAATTTTGTCCGTTCCCAGATCGGTTTCGTGCATCGGGTCTTTGTTTGTTTCGTTTTTTTTGGCAGTCATACACCAGAATACGCCGCCCTCCGGGCGGTGTGTGGGGGTATGGTAACACAGAGCTTTTAAAGATTCTTACCCAAGAAGGCAAAGTAGTCATTCCACTTGTCGCGCGTTACTTCGTGCTTGCCGTGGTGAAGCACGTGTTTAAGATTGTTTTCTTTTTTATACAACGCATATACTTTTCGGGCGGCATCAACTGCCTCTTTTTCTCCCGTTGGATCCGACCACCAATCCTTATCGGCCGAAGAAACCAACACTGGACGCGGAGCAATGAGCGCAAGAAGTTCGTGCTGGTCAACGGGCAGTTCGTTTTCACGACCGGCATAAGAAGCGAATTTTTTTGAAAACCAATGCGGATATTTCGTTGTCATCGCGCGGAGGGTTTCTCCGAAGGTGCGGCGCGAAAGCGCCGCACCTCCTTTGCCGGAAGAGACCGCAATGACTCCGGCAAATCGCCGGTCGCGCGCGGCGGCGAGGAGCACGGCTTTGCCGACGCGCGAAAAGCCAAACAAAGAAACGCGAGTGGCATCAATATCGGCATTTGTTGAGAGGTAATCCATTACCCGAGACAAACCCCACGCCCACGCACCAATCGCAGAAAAGTTGTCTTCCTGTTTCTGAAATTCGGGAAAAACAGCGCGAATACCGGAAGATGCGTTCGGATAATCAGGTTCAACATCGCCGTAGTAGAGTGTCGCGAGTGCATACCCGCGAGAAAGAATGTCTTCAACAGGCCAACGTTCCTCTCTTTTTCCTCGCGTTCCTTCAGAAGGAATGAAAGAACATCCGGAGATTTTCTTCGACCATACGGCATACCTGGAGATACTCGCATCTCGAAGGACTGTATGGTTCCCTTCAAGGTTGTACCCGAGGATAACCGGGTACGGACCTTTACCGGAAGGAGTGAAAAGAACGAGGTGGGCATTCGGCCCTTTGGTATCAGACGTCAAGAACAGAGTGATTTCTTTCTTTGATGCAATCCCGTTCAATGCCGAAACGCTAGTGTCTAGCTTAAAATTGATTTCCGGCGATGATTCAGGGATTGCTCCATAGAGGTGCTCTGAAAAAAGATCGAGCAGCGTACGCCTTTTGTTCTCCCACATTTCCGAGTCCGACATCCTTGTCTCTTGGCTGACCTGTAGAGGATCAGGAAGTGTATAAGGAGCTACCTTTTCTTCATTACGATTTGCCGAAAGAAACCCGTCAAGCATGACGGCCGACCACCATAATCCATAACGAAGCGCGCGTGTCACGTGAATGAAATTCATATGACCCGACGCGAACGGGATTTTTGCCTCTTCCTCGGCTTTCCGCCGGCGGCCTCTTCAAGTTTGTAGATTTCGTCACGCAAAAGCGCAGCTGTCTCGAAGTCGAGTGCTTCGACCGCACTCTCCATAGCTTCGCGTCTCTCTTTAATGAGAGATTTTAATATCTTTGGGTCGACGTCTTTCGTCGCCATATCAACCGCGAGCATCGTCGCGACCGCTTTGTCTCGTTCCGATTGCAATGATTCGGTAATGTCTTTTATGTTTTTCTTGATTGTTTGCGGAGTGATACCGTACTTTTTGTTGTAGGCAATTTGAAGCATGCGACGACGGTTTGTTTCTGATATCGCCTTTTCCAACGAGCCGGTCATCTGGTCCGCGTAAAGGATGACGCGCCCTTTCACATTTCGCGCGGCACGCCCGATGGTCTGGATAAGCGAGGTTTCGGAGCGGAGAAATCCCTCTTTATCGGCATCCAAAATCCCCACCAACTCGACCTCGGGCAAGTCCAATCCTTCCCTCAATAGGTTGACCCCTACCAAACAGTCGAAGGTTCCTTTTCTGAATTCGGTCAGGATGGTGATGCGGTCAATCGTCTTCACGTCCGAATGCAGATATTCCGCCTTTATACCGCGTTCTTTCAGATATTCAGAGAGGTCTTCCGCCATCTTCTTGGTCAAGGTGGTCACTAGAACGCGTCCGCCCCCTTTTACGACCTGTTCAGTCTCCCGAATAAAATCTACAACCTGCCCTCCGTACCCCTCCGAAAGAAGTGAAGTCCGACTTGTTTTATTTGAGGTGGTAGCAACGGGGCGGGTGACTATTTCAGGATCAATGAGACCTGTCGGGCGGATGATCTGCTCTACAATCTGGGTCGAGTGCTCAAGCTCGTACGCGGCAGGCGTTGCGGACGTGTAGATGGTCGAACCGACCCGCTCTTCAAATTCATCGAACGTGAGCGGCCGATTGTCTTTGGCGGAAGGGAGCCGGAAGCCAAAATCAACCAGCGTCTTTTTCCGCGACTGATCCCCTGCGTACATTCCGCCAAGCTGTGGGACTGTAACGTGCGATTCGTCAATAATGGTAAGAAAATCCGGAGTGCCGTCTTTCGTGTGAGGAAAATATGACAACAAGGTATACGCCGGCTCGCCTTCCTTCCGTCCGTCAAAGTGCCGCGAATAATTTTCAATACCATTGCAGTAACCAATCTCACGAATAAGCGCCAAGTCATAGCGAGTGCGCCGTTTCAAGCGCTCCGCCTCGAGTATTTTTCCCCCCGCCTCAAGTTCCTTGAGTCGTTCCGCGAGTTCAACCTCAATATCGTGGACCGCCCGTTCGCGGTCATCTTCAGCGGTGATGTAATGTTTTGCTGGAAAGAGATAGAACACCTTCGGTTCCTCAACAACCGAACGGGAAATTGCATCAAGCTTGATGATGTTCCGTATTGTCCCTCCTTCGGGCGTGATGCGGTAAACACTGTATTCATTGACCGGCATTACTTCCACGTTCGGTCCAACCGCACGGAACATCCCGGGCGATAGGTCGGCGTTGGTCCGTTCAAACTGAAGACTGATGAGGGTGCGGATGAAAGAAGAACGCTCAAAAGAATCGCCAACGGCTATCTTTTTATGGATTTTTTCATACTCTTCCGGCGAACCAAGTCCATAGATTGCCGAAACCGATGCAACGATAATGACGTCCTTCCGCGTCAAAAGAGCCTGAGTTGATGCATGACGCAGGCGATCTATCTCATCATTAATCTGTGCTTCCTTTTCGATATAGGTATCCGAATGCGGGACATACGCCTCCGGTTGATAGTAGTCGTAGTATGAAACAAAATAGTGAACGGCATTTTCCGGAAAAAATTCGCGATACTCCTGGGTCAATTGAGCCGCCAATGTCTTGTTGTGAGCAATCACCAAAGTCGGTTTCCCGATGTGCGCAATGACATTTGCAACGGTAAACGTCTTCCCGCTTCCGGTTACCCCAAGGAGAGTCTGGTGTCTATCTCCTTGTTCCACCCCTTTCACCAACGCAGAAATCGCCTGCGGCTGGTCTCCGGCTGGTTCATAAGGTGCTTTTAAAATAAACTTGCTCATATGTGATACAGAATGCACGATATACCACTTCTCGCCCCGTCACCAACAACGGCTCTCGTGTGCCGAGCCCGCGCCAATTGAGACGGCGTAAACCGTCATTGCAAAAACTGTCTACACACACCGGAGAACTCTCGGCAGAGCCGTTTTTTGGTGCGGGGTCTCCCGCTGGTTCATAAGGTGCTTTGAGTTTGAAAACGCTCACGCGGGCAGTATAGCAAAACAGTGTGTAGACAGAATCTAAAAATTTTATAGAGCAGTAGCGACAATAATTGCCGTAACAATAAATTCAGCGAGCAGAAGCAGTGTGGCGCCTAGTTTGTTTGCCCGCGCATAATCACTTGACTGCTCGGCCTCTGCGCGTTCATTATCGATTTCGCGGTAAACCTCTCGAGCCACTTGAACTTCTCCCGGGGTATTAGCAGCAAATGTTTTGTGCAAGGCATTGCTTCTATCGTTCTTGACGGACAACGCCAAGTCTTTGACACTGGCTCGTGTTCGTATCCTTTCATTTCCTCTTTCTGACATAAGGGCAACTATTGTAATTCATAACAAGAATTTGTCAAACTCTCAAACTCACAGTGTCGGACCCAGTATTGCGGCGATTATCATAGCGGCGGCTAACCACATCATGCGTTCTGCAAATGCTGCTTTTGGTTTGTTGCCGTCAAGTATTGCTTCGTCGCGGACAGCTTGTGCATCACGATGCCCTGCCCTCGCTTTTTCCAAAAGATCGGGATCGGCTGGATTTTTCGGGGTGCCAAACTGCCTTCTGACTGCAATTTCCGCAGAAGAAAATGGCAGAGTAAACGGTATCTCTCGCTTGGCATGAGAAGGAACGGGCTCAAAATATCGAAAGCGTTGCGGAGCTCCTTCGCTCATGCCACAACTTATATCACGGAGTAAAAAGAAAAGGAAATCATTGCAAAATCGTATAAATATATTCCAGTGTAGCGACTGGGTTTTCGACCTGCTGAACATCAATGACACCGACAACCGCTTCATCGTTTCCGCCCGGATACAGAGCATCGCCAACATATATGCACTTTTCTTTCTTCCAGTTCTTCTCTTGTATGAGGCGGGTTACGTTCGAACCTTTGTGTTTGCCTTTTCGAATGTAATCCAAAGTCGTGGTACCGCCAATCTTTACTTCCAGGGTAGCGGAGGTGAGTGGGTGCTGTTCAAGAATCATGCGACGGCGCGATCCGTCAGGATCAAACGTTTCTTTCGTGGGAACATCTTCGTGATGCCCTAGAAGACTATATGAAATCTGCGAACCCCTGTCCTCAATAAGATCGGATTCATCTTTTACTCTCCACGGGCGCGGGATTGAAGCGATGTGCTTCATGATTTCTTCTTTCTCGGTGTCCGAAAGAAGGTCACGCCAGAGCTCCTGTTTCAGAGATTCGTCATGCGCATGATTCCCGTTTTGTCCGAGGTAGAGAGCCGGAAATCTTTCAGTCTGCGTGAGTGCCTGCTCCACGGTTGCACCGGATACCACAATGACATCTCTCCCTGAGGCCACGAGACCTGCGAGTGCTTCGCGCATTTCTTTTGTTATGGAAGAACGCGAACGCGTCAGCGTGTTATCGAGATCAAAGAAAATATGCCGATAGGAAGATGGATCATTCATGGTCATTCCTCTTTAAATACTTCTTGCCTTTAAGTGTATCAGGAAAGTAACTTTCTGTATCGTATTTTTCATATCCTTTCCCATATTCAAAATCCTTCATCAGTTTCGTAACCGGATTCCTTACTTTAAGAGGAATGGGAAGATTGCCGTGCTTTTCAACATCACCCTGCGCCTCTCTCAAGGCATTATAAGCGGAACGATCTTTTTTTGCCTCCGAAAGATAGGCGACGCCGTGCGCAAGGTTGATCGCGGCTTCCGGCATGCCGACAGACTGTACTGCAAGGAACACCGCATTCGCGACCACGAGCGCGGTCGGCTGGGCGAGTCCGATGTCTTCCGAAGCGAAGATGACCATCCTTCTCGCGATAAAGACCGGATCTTCTCCGCCCTCGAGCATCCGGGCAAGATAGTACATTGCCGCATCGGGTTGTGATGCACGCATGCTTTTTATGAACGCCGATATCGTGTCGTAGTGCTCCTCACCTTTTTTGTCGTACCGTAATTTTCCGGATTGCAGCGATTCACGGAGTGTATCCGCGGTAACCTTCCCGTACAGTTTGTCGGCATTCTCAATAATGGTGATGGCCTGACGCGCATCGCCGTTTGAAAACGCGATGACCCACTCGACCGCATCTTCGGGAAGCACAACACCCGTTCGCGCGATGATGCCGTGCATCTCCTGTTCGTTCAACCTTTTCAACGTAAACACGCGACAGCGAGACAGAAGTGCGGGAATAACTTCAAATGAAGGATTTTCGGTCGTTGCGCCGATCAGGGTTATTGCTCCCGATTCAACAAACGGCAGAAGGAAATCCTGTTGCGCTTTGTTGAACCGATGTATTTCGTCCAGAAACAGTATTTTTTGTTTTGCCCCTGTATTGGTATCCGCAATTTTCTTTATGTCCGCTTTGCCGGCCGCGACAGCGGAGAGTTCAAAAAATTCTGCGTCAAGCGAGTCGGCGTAGATTCGGGCAAGAGTCGTTTTACCGACTCCGGGAGGGCCCCACAGAATAAAAGAAAAAAGATGTTTTTCTTTAATCGCCGTCCTGAGCGGTTTTCCTTCTCCCGCAAGATGCTCCTGCCCGATGAACTCGTCGAGTGTCGTGGGGCGTATTTTTACCGCGAGAGGTTCCACCTATACAGTGTAAACCGTTACCGGTACTTACTCAAAAATTCACCACGGTACTGCTCAAAGGTATTGTTGCAAAAAGATACCCGTATCTGCTTCATGAGAGACGTGATGAAGTAGATGTTGTGAAGGGAGGCAATGGTCGCGGCGAGCATTTCTTTCGCGCGAAAGAGATGCGCGAGGTACGCTTTTGAAAAATTGTCCGAGGCATATCCGCCGGTCTCCGGGTCAAGCGGCGAAAAGTCGCGAATGTACTTTTCGTTTAAAATGTTTATCTTGCCGCGCGCGGTATACAGCTGTCCGGTGCGCCCCATCCTGGTCGGCAACACGCAGTCAAACATGTCGATTCCTTTGGATACTCCTTCCAGAATGTCTTCCGGCTCACCTATTCCCAATAAGTGGCGAGGCAACTCCGGTGGAAGTGGCAGAAGGGCCGCCGCAAGTGCAACTTCAAGTTCCGCCTTGCTGTATGAGCCGCCGATACCAAATCCATCAAACCCCATTTCTGCAATTTCTTTCGCACTGTCTTCACGCAAATCAGGGTGTGGACCCCCTTGAACAATACCGAAAATCGCCTGCTTCTTTCCTGCTTCGATATTTCTCCTGTGTGCGGAAAGCGATCGTTTTGCCCACTGATGCGTCCGCTCTAACGATTCCTTCTGATACTCGCGGGAAGCCGACGGCGATGTCGGCTCATCGAACGCGAAGAAAATATCAGCGCCGAGGTTGTGCTGTATCTCAACCGAACGTTCCGGTGTGAACCGATGCAACGTGCCGTCGATGTGGGAGGTAAAGGTTACCCCTTCGTCGTCAAGAATAGCGAGTTTCCCGTGCTGTGTTGCTATATCTTCGTCAAATATTGAGAGCTCGTCGAGCGATTCTTTTTTAGTTTCGGGAATGAACTTTGAAATACCTTTCGCAAATGCGGCACCTAATGAAAAGACCTGGAACCCTCCGGAGTCGGTCACCAACGGACCATCCCACCCCATGAACGCATGAAGTCCCCCGGCATCCTTGACGAGTTCATCTCCCGGCTGAAGAAACAGGTGGTACGTATTTCCCAAAACAATCTCGGCTTTGGCGAGATCGCGTACGTCCTTTGGCAAGAGTGCTTTGATGGTGCCCTTGGTTCCCACCGGCACGAACGCAGGCGTCTGAAACGAACCATGAGGTGTTGTCACCAAACCGGCCCGCGCTCCGCTTGAATGCGTGCGCTCGACCGCAAATGAAATGGGGCTCATCGAATATCTACTATACTATTGAGGGGTAGTAGGATTTATATCCAGAAGTTCAACTTGAAAAATGAGCGTCGAGTTCGGAGGAATCTGACCGATACCGGTTGCACCGTACCCCAAAGACGGCGGGATGACCAAGAGTCGCTGACCTCCTTTTTTCATACCGAGAAGTCCTTGTTCCCATCCTTGAATAACTCTGCCTTCTCCTATTGTAAACTCGAAAGGAGTTCCTCGGTCAATGGACGAATCAAAGACTGTTCCGTCAGGCAGTGCGCCGACGTAGTTGACCGTGAGCGCATCACCATTGACGACCGGCGCTCCGGTCCCTTCGACCAAATCTTCGGTTCGTAGCTCGGAGACGGTCCCGGTGTTCTGGAGTTCGTCAAGAATCTCTTGCGCCGAAGTTTGTCCCGACTGAGCGCCGATGTTAAACCCCCCCACGCCAAAGAAGCCGAGCGTCACAAAGATAGCAATAACGATAATAACGAGAAGAATTGCGATGTTTGCATTTTTACGATTCATAAAAAGCATTACCGTATAATATCCCCAGCATAGCACGTCCTTTGAGACGCTCGCCCGCCTTGTTTGTAAAAGCTCGCGCTACGCATTTTTGCGTATTTCCGGCCCCTTTTCCGTGTCTTCGATAGAAAACCCCTTGTCTTTCAGTTCATCGCGCAGACGATCCGCCTCAATCCAGTCTTTTTTCTTTCGAGCACGTTCTCTTTTCTTTACAATATCGGCGACTTCTTCGGACAGGTTCTGGGGAGGGACAACTAAAAGTTTTTCCAGATCATCCCGGTCGGTGAAATTGCCGAAGCCGATACCCAACACCCGGTCAAAATCGAGCATGGTCGCACGTTTGTCTTTTGGAGATACACTGTCGTCTTTGATTATCTCCCATAGCAGGGCAAGCGCTTCCGGGGTGTTTGCGTCATCGTTGATTGCCGCGTCAAAGCGGGAACGATAGGCAGTGTTGATAGTCCCTCCTGTCGGAAAATCCGCAAATATCCGAAGTGCTTTATAGAGAGTGGTTTCAGCGGCTTCAAGAGATTCCCAGGTAAAATTCATGGATTGCCGGTAATGAGTCCCCAAAAGCAGGTACCGGTATGCCAAAGGCGAAACATTACGTTCCTTCAACTGATACAGGCGAATTGCATTCCCTTCCGATTTTCCTATGCGCTTCCCGTCGATGGTGATGAATTCGCCGTGGAGCCAATACCGCGCGAACGGACGCCCGGTCGCACTTTCCGCTTGGGCTATCTCGTTATTGTGGTGCACCGGAATGTGATCGACGCCTCCCGTGTGAATGTCAAAAGTTTTTCCAAGATATTTCGTTGCCATGGCGGTACACTCGATGTGCCAGCCGGGGAATCCTTTCCCCCACGGCGCATCCCATCCAAGAGAGGCATCTTTTTTCCAAAGTATGAAATCTTTTGAATCATGCTTTTCTTTGTTGACTCCAATCCTCGAATGTTCAGCTGACGCGCTTCCTCCGAGAATCCCGTAACGGGGAAATTTCTGTGTATCGAAATAAACGCCGCTTTCCCCCTGGTACGCATATCCTTTTTCCAACAGACTCCGTATGTACGCGATTTGTTCATTGACATGGTCGGATGCTCGCGGGAAAGAAAACGGCAATTCGACGTTGAGTTCTTTCAGGTCTTCGATGAAAAGATTCGCATATCTTTCACCGAGAATTTTCATGTTCTCAAGCGTCGGCTCTTTCCCTTCTCTCCGAAGTCCGGCGCTCATTTTGTCCTCCCCCTCGTCTGCATCACTGCTCAGGTGGCCAACATCGGTTATGTTGATGATGTGCTTAACCGCGTACCCGCGGTACTCCAGAATGCGTTTTATGACATCGGCAAAAACATACGAACGAAAGTTCCCGATATGCGCATAGTCATAGACCGTCGGCCCGCAGGTGTACATCTTTACCGTCTGTCCGGAAAGCGGGGTGAACGGTTCCTTTTTTTTTGTGAGCGTATTAAAAAAAACGACGGGTGTGCGCTTCAATGATGTATTGAAAAAAGGAATCATGCGGCTAGTATAGCAAAACACACACCCTATAGTGATGGAAATTGTGCCGGCATTATCTCCTACTTCTTAGAGAGATCCTTCTTCCATTGTCTTGGTATACCCTGCGGCATCAGCAACAATATTCAGAGAAATTCTTTCGAGCAATGCGGCCTGCGCGGCGTTTATGTTATCGGCATCGGCGCTTCCTCCCCACGCTTTCAGTGCCGGTTCCTGCAGGGCTCTCCCGAATGAGAAAGTGACCGGCCACGGTAATGGTTCAACTCGTGCAATGGCATTCAAATTCGCCGTCGCTTCCTCAGGCGATTGACCGCCTGAAAGGAACGCGATCCCGGCAAGATGGTTCGGCACTGACGAACGCAATGCGCGCACCGTGCGCTCGGATACTTCTGACGGCTCTGCCTTCAACGGATTGTCCTTACCTGTCACTGCCATCGACGTTTTCAGAACGACTCCTCGCAGGTCGATGTTCTTTGCCTCAAGCGCATCAAAGACAACGGAAAGAACTTCGACCAACGCATCTTCTGCCTGGGCCGCCGTATGTGGACCATCCATCAAGACTTCAGGTTCGACGATGGGAACGATATTTTTTGAATGGCAGATTTCAGCATATGCGGCCAAGCGTGATGCGTTTTCGCGAACGGTGGGATCACCCGGTTTATCACTTACATTCGCAACCGCGCGCCATTTGGCGAAAGTCGCACTCATTGACTTGTATTCCTGCAAGCGTTCACTCAGACCGTCGAGGCCTTTTGTAACCTTTCCAACTGGATTATTGAGATCTTCCTCAAGCCCCTGGTCGACCTTGATGCCGACAAGAATATTTTTTGATGCCAGCAATTCATGAAACGGAGTGCCGTCTTTCGTTGATTGGCGGATTGTCTCGTCGAATAAAATTACTCCCGAGAGAAATTGTTCAATGCCGGGCGTCGTGAGCAGTATCTCTCGATAATCTCTTCGTGTCTCCTCGATGCACGGAACGCCAATCGTATTAAAACGCTTTTCGCACGTTGCGTTGCTTTCGTCCGCCGCGAGAATGCCTTTCCCCTGACGGACTAACATTTTTGCTGTTTCGTGTAGTGTCATACGAAATGCAGTATATCATTCCGCCCGTCTGCAGGTAAATCGATCAAGGTTTATGAATTTGGTTTATAGTCGTCCCAAGATTTTGCCTTGAGCATTCTGGGGTTTTTTACATAATCGGCAAACGCGGCAACAAACGATTCCGCGAGTTGCCGGTTGGTGATGAGCGGGATTCCAAGGTCTACCGCCCGCCTCCGAATGATAAATCCGTCCTCAATGTCCCGCGCCAAAGGGCGCATGGGAATATTTATGATGAAATCGATCGTACCGTCATCAATAACGGCAAGAATATTCGGATCGCCCTGCTCCTTGATCTTATACACCTTGGTGCAGGGCACTTTGTGGCTGACCAGAAAATCAGTCGTGCCTTCCGTGCCGAAGAGTGAAAACCCGAGCTGTGAAAGCTTTTCCAGCGCAGGAAGTAGTTTGATCTTGTTTTCCTCTCCTCCTACGGAAACCAACACGTTCTTCTTAGGAAAAGTGAAGCCTGCCGAGAGCATGGATTTCAGCAAGGCCTCATGATACGAGTCGCCAAACGAAGCAACCTCGCCGGTCGAGGCCATCTCCACGTAGAGTAGAGGGTCTGCTCCTTTTATACGACTGTGCGAGAATTGCGGCGATTTAACCGCGACATAATCCATGTCGAGTGTCTGGAAGTTTTTAGACATATCTTTTCCTAAGAGAGCTTCGGTTGCGATGTGTGCAAAATTATAACCACTCACCTTCGAGACAAATGGGAAGCTTCTTGATGCGCGAACATTCAACTCAATGACCTGCAGGTTATTTTCTTTGGCAAGAAACTGAATATTGAACGGCCCGGTTACGGAAAGCTCTTTGAGTATGGCCTTGGTAATATGTTTCGCCCGGCGGATTGTCTCGAGGTATGTCCTCTGCGGTGGCAGAACCACCGTCGCATCTCCCGAGTGAGTGCCTGCATTTTCAACATGCTCAGTAATCGCATACACAACGAGTGTTCCCTCTTTGGCAACGCCATCTATTTCGATCTCGCGCGCATTCTCGATGAACTTTGAAACAACGACAGGGCGATCGGAAGAAACCGTTGCCGCGCGTTCCAGATATTTCTTCAAAGATACTTCATTGAATGCAACACTCATCGCGGACCCGGACAGTACGTACGAGGGTCGTATCAAAACCGGGTAGCCGAATTTTTTCGCAACGCGCGCGGCATCGTCGCTCGACGATGCCTCAGTCCATTCCGGTTGGTCAATTTCCAGTCGATCGAGCAGTGCTGAAAAAACATTCCGGTCTTCGGCTTGGTCGATATTTTTCGGATGCGTGCCGAGTATGGGGACGTGTGCCTTTGAAAGCGGGAGTGCGAGGTTGTTAGGAATTTGCCCGCCCGTTGAAACCACGACCCCTTTTGGTTTTTCAAAATCGGTTATGTCGAGAACACGCTCAAGTGAAAGTTCATCAAAATACAGACGATCGGACATGTCGTAATCCGTTGAAACCGTTTCGGGGTTATAGTTCACCACCACCGTCTCATACTTTTCTTTCTTAAGAGTTGAGAGCGCCTGGACGCACGACCAATCAAACTCAACGGACGAGCCTATTGAGTATGGTCCGCTCCCGAGGACAATCATGGATTTTCTACCCGGCTTTATGTCGTGCTCAGTCCCGTGATACGTCAGGTATAAGTAGTTTGTCTGTGCGGGAAATTCACCTGCGAGGGTGTCTATCTGCTTCACGAAAGGCCTGATATTGTTTTTAATCCGATATTTCCGCACCTCTTCCTCTTTTGCATGGATCATTGTTCCTATCTGCTTGTCTGAAAACCCGAGCTTTTTTGCCTCACGGATGAGCTGTGGCGAACGTTTCGACGCCTTCACTTTCTTCTTGAAGTCAGTAATGTGTTTCATTTTCTCCAAAAACCACGGGTCTATGCCGGAGAGTTGCTGTATCTTTTTTACGCTGGTCCCCTTCTCTAAAGCCTCAGCAATTGCAAAAATCCGCCGTGTCGTCGGTTCTTTAATTTCTTTGAGGTATTCCTTTATGCGGTGGTTCCGATTCGAGTGCGCGGTAAAACCGTCAGCGCCAATCATAATCATACGAAGCGCTTTCTGCAGAACCTCCTCGAAGCTCCGTCCGATCGCCATGACCTCACCAACCGATTTCATTTCGGTACCGATCCGCGGAGCGGCATTTTCAAATTTCGTAAGGTCCCATCGCGGAATTTTCATTACGAGATAATCCAGCGAAGGCTCGAAGCATGCCGTTGTTTTCTTTGTGACGGTATTTTTCAGATCGGTGAGCGCGTAACCAAGCGCAAGTTTCGCGGCGACAAACGCGAGCGGGTATCCGGTGGCTTTTGACGCGAGTGCGGAAGAGCGCGAGAGTCGGGCATTGACTTCAATCACACGGTAGTCGACCTTGCCGGTCAGGCCGTTTTTCGCCCGCCCGACCAAACGGTCGTTCGGGCGAGGATTAACCGCATACTGGATATTGCATTCCCCGACAATCTTTAGATGCCGGATTGTTTTGAGGGCAACTTCTCTCAAAAAATGGTACTCGCTGTTTGAAAGTGTCTGTGACGGAGCAACAACGATCGATTCTCCGGTATGGACACCCATGGGGTCGACATTCTCCATGTTGCAGACGGTGATACAGTTATCGTTTGCATCTCGCACCACCTCATATTCTATTTCTTTCCATCCTCCCAGATATTCTTCGATCAATACTTGAGGGGACGCTCGAAAGACTGCGGGCAATTTTTCTGAGAGCTCTGTTTTAGAGCGAACCATACCTGAGCCCTCGCCACCGAGCGCAAATCCCGACCGCACCATGACGGGGTAACCGATATCATCGGCCGCCGCCAATGCCTCGTCCATATTTTTTGCGGCGTGACTGCGGGCGACATTTACATGTATTTCGTTGAGACGCTGTACGAACAAATCCCTATCTTCGGTATCGCGGATTGAAGCGACGGGAGTGCCTAACACTCGTACTGCATATTTTTTCAGTATGCCCTTGTCTTCGAGCAAAAGTCCGAGGTTCAGGGCGGTTTGCCCGCCGAACCCCAAAAGAATCGCATCAGGTTTTTCTTTTTCAATAACGTCAGTGGCAAAATCAAGGGTAAGCGGGACGAAGTAGACTTTATCCGCCAAACCTTTGTCGGTTTGAACCGTTGCGATATTCGGATTCATCAATACCACATCGATCTTCTCTTCTTTCAATGCCTTGATAGCTTGGGAACCCGAATAATCGAACTCGCCCGCTTGACCGATCTTGAGTCCGCCGGAACCGAGGATGAGTACTTTTTTAGGTTTTCTCATAGGTTTTTTTCTTCAAAGAGACGGTTTTCACAAATTCGTCGAATATCCACTTCGTGTCGGTCGGTCCCGGGTGTGCTTCAGGATGAAACTGAACCGCCATCCAGGGTTTTGCGCTGTGCTTGATCCCCTCAACACTGCCGTCATTCATATTTTCAAACCACACCTTCCAATCTTTCGGCAGTGTGTGTGCACGAACGGCGTACCCGTGGTTTTGAGAAGTGATGTAAGAGCGCGTACCGCCAATCACATCAAGGCAAGGTTGGTTGTGTGCGCGGTGCCCATATGGAAGCTTGTATGTTTTGGCCCCTGCGGCGAGGGCCATCAGCTGTGTCCCCAGGCAGATGCCCAACATCGGCAGACCTTTCTTGAAAGCCTGCCGAATGATTTTGATTGTTTCCCCGCACTGGACCGGATCGCCCGGGCCGTTTGAAATGACAACACCATCATAATCCTCTTTCGTAAAATCGTAATTCCACGGGACTTGAACGACTGTCACCCCGCGCTCAACGAGCGAGCGGACAATGTTCTCTTTCATGCCGCAATCGACCACGATGACTGTCGGTCCCTTTGTACCGTGTATCTTTTTTTCTTTTATGCTCACTTTTTCGACAAGATTTTCTTTGTTCGGGTCGATGAATTTCGTTTGTGATCCTTGGTGTGCTAACGCGCCGAGCATGACCCCTTCTTCGCGCAAAATTTTCGTAAGCGCCCGCGTGTCGACTCCGGTGACTGCCGGCACCCTTTCCCGCTTAAGCCATGACGCGAGTGACTCTTCCGCATCATGGTGCGAATATTCTTCACTGTAGTTTTGCACCACCAACCCTGCGGCATGAATCTTCTCTGATTCAAAAAAACGGCGGTCCGGAACGCCGTAGTTGCCGATTAACGGATAGGTAAGAACGAGAATTTGTCCCACGTATGACGGGTCCGACAAACTCTCAACGTAGCCGACCATTCCCGTATTGAAGACGACTTCGCCGGAAACCGAAACCGGCGCGCCGAAGCTTTCGCCTTCAAACACGTTTCCGTTTTTGAGAATCAGCTTCATGTTTCTAAAAAAAATACACCCTCTGTGGGTGCTGTGTTTCGATACGCTCGCGAGACCATTAAAGCCACAGTATAAGGTCCGGCGTAAAAGTTGTCAACTCTGTTGTGTACGGGCTTGCCCAGATCACCCAGAGCTCCACTCTGGAGCAGTGTACTGTTTAAAAAGCGGTACACATGTAACAAAACACTCAAGATTTGATAACGATACGGTCAAAGGAGTTCCAGACATGCTTGCGCAGATTGAAGTCTTTTTTGAATATACCGTTATCATCCCGGTACACGCAAAGAGCCCGCTCTTTATGTTTTGGATCAACAGCACCGGGGAAAAAATAAAAATCTCCCCCGGTGAGCATTAGTGCGGCTTGTGCCGAGTGTTCAGGATTCAAAACCCAATCCCACTCGGTTTGCCCTGCAGCGCTTGCTCCCGCTTTTTCCATCGCCTCGCCGACTTTATTTGCATCAACTTCGATAGCCTCCAATCGCGATGCGCCCTCGGGCGCCTTCATTGTTTCTGGTGTGGCTGGCATATAAAACAAAATTTATTTTTTAATACCGCGAGTAGCACACTCTATAGTACATACACATCGTAGAATATTCAATTCTACTGTGTACCCTATTGAGAAATGAACAAACCTGGCCCAATTTCCCTGACTTGATATATCAAGTCAATTTGAATAGTTAATATTTTTCGCTTTTCCCCGAAAAGTGTGGGGTGGCGCAACACATTACCCCACCATTACTACTACAGTTAACCGTAGTAGTAATGGTGGGTGGAAATGCATATGCCTAAAATCGAATATGAATGCTTTATGTTTTACGATTGAGGATACTTGATTTATACTCACTGGGGTTAAAAGCGCTCAAAGAAACAACCGACACTCCCTTTTGTACTAAAGCGTCACGAAGTTCTCTTTGGTCGTATCCAACAAAGACACGATCGGGAAAATACTTTTCAAGCGTCTTCCACGACCCATCTTTCTCATCACCTTCCGCAATGATGAAAGTTGGATCAAACATGCAGATCGCTTCAATGCGAGCGACAAGCGGGTGCGCGGGAGCAAATCCTTTGCGGAACGTTGACGCCTTGTCCGACGCAACGGTGACGACAAGTTCATCGCATTGTTTTGATGCTTCTCTTAAAAAATATTTATGTCCGTCGTGTAATCCGTCGAAAACCCCGAAGACCATCCCGCGCGTTATCTTCATTGCGACTTTACTACGTGTAACAACGCATCGTGAGCAACGCCGTTCGAAGCGAGAAAATAATTTTCCTCAATGGTGCATTCTTTGCCGTTATAGTCCGTTATTTTCCCGCCCGCCTCAGTAACGAGAAGCACGCCCGCCGCATAGTCCCACTTTTTAAGTCCGATACAGATGAATCCTTCCGTGCCTCCGCGCGCAACGTAGCCGAGCTCAAGCGCAGTGCACCCAAGGTAGCGTTTTGATTTGAAAAACTTTTCCGCCGAAGTGAAGAAGGAATTTAATGTCTCTTTGTCTTTCTGTCCGGGCCCGAATGTTGTTACCCCCATATCCGCGGATTGTTTTGAAACGGTTACTTTTTTCCCGTTGTACTGCGCCCCCTTACCGAGTTCCGCCGAGTACATCGAACGGGTAATCGGGTTATACACAACCGCTACGGCAACTTTGCCATTGCGCAACAGTGCAATGGAAACGGCAAAGATAGGAATCCCGTTGACGAAATTTTTTGTTCCATCCAAGGGATCAATGACCCACACATATTCTGCATCTGTATGAGTATTACTTCCCTCTTCTCCTAAAAATCCGTGATCGGGATGTTTATCTTTTATATAGGAAACAATTGCTTCTTCCGCTTCTTTGTCTGCTTTGGTAACAAAACTTTTGTCATCCTTGATTTCCCGTTCAAGGCCGATCATCTCAAAATAACGCGATAGCACTTCGCCTCCTTTTTGTGCTGCCGAAATGGCTGTTTCAATCATATAACTATAGAGACTTGATACGTCGGGACCCTTTCTTAGCACTGTTGGAAGAAAATCGCGAGTTACTATTTTTCTTCTCACCCGCCATGGTACCTGAAAGATATGGTGCGGTCGACAGCTTCTGTGCGCCTGTTTTGGTGATTACTATGTCGTCTTCGATGCGCACCCCGCCGATACCTTCGATATAGATCCCCGGTTCGTCGGTCAGTACGGTGCCTGCTTCAAACGGATTGTTGACATAATCGTACGGATCATGAACGTCAAGGCCAAGACTGTGCCCGACGCCGTGCGTGAAGTGTTTTCCAAAACCGCTCTTCGTTATGTAATCACGCGCAACGCGATCATATTCCTTCCACATGAGCCCCGGCCTCAGGGCATCAAACGCCTTTTTGTGTGCAATAAGGACTACCTGGTATGCATCCAGAAGCTTTTGGTGGGGTTTCCCCCCTGGTACGAACAAGGTTCGCGTTATGTCCGAGCAATAGCCACTCGGAAATAATCCTCCAAAATCAATAACCACACTGTCTCCCGCTCTCAACTTCCTGAGAGCGGTCTTGTGATGCGGGATTGCGGCGTTCGGACCGGACGCGACGATGGTCTCGAAACTTGGTCCCGTGGCACCGCGTTTCTTGAGCGCATATTCGATCAAGAGGGCGACGTGCTGTTCGGTCATGCCCTTCCGTATGCGGGGCATAACGTCGCGGAAGGCGCGGCTTGTTGCCCGCGCGGCATTCATGCTTTCCTTGATCTCATAGGTATCTTTCGTCTGTCGCAAGCGCTCCACCGCGTTTTTTGTCGGGATGAATTTCATCGGAAACGTACTGCTCCATGAACGAGCAATGAGAACCGGGATGCGCATACCTTCGTAGCCGATTTTCGATCCCTCTTTGAGGTTGAGCTCTCTGAATGCCGCGCGAAGATATCCCGACATCCCGCCATCTTTCGAGCGCTGCTCCGGCGAAACAACCGTGACCCCCCTGGCTTCCGACTTCGCGCGAGCGGTATAGCGACCGTCAACGACCAACACAGCTTTCTTTTTTGATAGAACAAAAACACCCGTTGTCCCACCGAAACCGGACAGGTAGAAGACGTTCTTATTGTTGCTTTCGTTCGTTACAACGATGAGTGCTTGCAATTTCTCCTTCTGAAGAAGACCCATTAATTTTTTGATCCGTTGTGTCTTCATATGCGCACCTTACACGAAATCGACAAAACTATCGACACCAACAAAGGCATCCAGACTGCAGATGAAGATACCGCAACGTGAAATATCAAAAACCGGCACCGTAGTTTATACGTCACTCTCTGACTTGTTTTTTACCGTAACGGAACACACTGTCCCTTTCTCGTCAAAATCATAACAACGCGCCTCACCGACGGAAATCCCAAGTTCTGAAATTTTTTCATTAGGGACATTCTCGAGATGCTTCATGAGCGTCCGAATTGAGTTTCCGTGTGCAACGACCAGGACATTTTTCCCGGCACGGAGATCGGGCAGTATTTTTTCTTCAAAGCAAGGAATGGCTCGCTGATAGACGGCTCTCATCGTTTCCCCTTCCGGAATCGGATAATCCCACGAGCGTCGTATTTTCATAAACTCTTCTTCTCCAACCTCCTCTTTCACCTGCCATTTATTCTTCCCCGTAAAGGTTCCATAATTACGCTCATTGAATCCGGCGCATATTTCAACCGGAGGGTTGATGCCGAGGGTTTCCTTGATATGGCGCCACGTTTCCTGCGCCCTTTTCAGTTCTGAAACATATACTTTGTCAAAATGGACATCCTTAATGGTACCCGCAACGCTCTTTGCCTGCTCGACACCTTCGGGATGGAGGTCGACATTGGTGAGTCCCGTCCACAGACCCAACTTGTTCCATTCGGAGAGTCCGTGTCGTATGAGTATTAACTGTGCCATACGCAACTATACTTAAGATAGCGCATCCCTGCCGGGAAAGCGTGCGTCTTCCCCAAGACCCTCCTCTATGCGCAAAAGTTCATTATATTTAGCCACCCTATCAGTTCGGCTCATTGAGCCAGTCTTCATCTGTCCGGTCCCCAACCCGACCGCAACATGCGCGATGGTGGTATCTTCGGTTTCTCCGGAGCGATGAGAGATGACTGTCTTCCACCCCGCGTCATGCGCCATATCGACAGTTGCAATCGTTTCGGTAAGCGTGCCTATCTGGTTTACTTTAATAAGAATTGCGTTGGCTGATTTTTCTTTGATAGCGCGTTTTAGAAATTTGACGTTCGTAACAAGAAGGTCGTCAGCGACCAGTTGCGTTGAGTCCCCGAGTACGTGGGTCATCTGTCTCCATCCTTCCCAGTCATCTTCCGCCAAACCGTCTTCGATGGAAGGAACGGGGTATTTCTTTTGAAGCTCCTGGTACCAGGAAATCATTTCGTCTGAAGACAATTTCTTCTCTGCCAAAGGAAGCGTGTACATTCCGTTTTCATATAATTCCGACGAAGCAACATCGGGTGTAAAAACAATATCTTCGCCGAGGCGATACCCGGCTTTTTCAACGGCTTCGGCGATAAGCGCAAACGCTTCTTCATTGCCTCCTTTCACTTTTGGCGCAAATCCTCCTTCATCTCCCACGCTCGTCGCGTACCCTTTTTCGATAAGAACTTTCTTGAGTGTGTGGAATATCTCCGCAAGCATGCGTATGGAACCACGAAACGTTTGTGCTCCGACCGGGGCAATCATAAATTCCTGAATGTCGGTTGATTCCCAGTTTGTGTGCGCTCCGCCGTTCAATACATTACATTGCGGGAGCGGAAGCAAATACTCGCGCGGGGATTGCGAGAGGCCGTGTATATACCGATACAGAGGGACGGCATGGGCGCGAGCCGCGGCATGCGCGACAGCCAAAGAAACGGCAAGCAGTGCGTTCGCACCGAGGCGCTTTTTATTTTCCGTACCATCAAGTGCGATGAGTGTTTCGTCAATTTTTTTCTGATCATCGACCGGCATCCCGACAACGACTTGTGCTATTTCGGTATTGGCATTATTAACCGCATTGAGTGTCCCCTTGCCTCCGTATCGTTTCAGGTCATTGTCACGCAACTCATGCGCTTCGTGGCTTCCTGTCGAAGCGCCTGATGGAACCGCAGCTCTTCCGAGTACGCCGTTTTCGGTCATGACATCGGCTTCGACCGTTGGATTTCCCCGTGAGTCAAGAATTTCTCGCGCGTGTACCGATGCGATGTTCATGCTCGTCATGGTGGTTTGATTAGAGAAGAGGTTTGTTACTCTGAATCGCGCATAGTAAGAGAATAAAAACCGTACATACTGTACCACAACAGAAAAACCGCTTGGTACGGACGTTCGTCGGGATCAAAGAAAAGCGGTTGACGAACACGCTCGGAACCCTCATTATGGGCTGAATTCGTTATGCCAAAAAACGCCGGTACTCCGACTAGGCGGAAATCCCCTATGAAAAAATTCACCATCGGATTTGAGGTGGAGTTTTTGATTATTGATAAAAAAACGGGAATGGTAGCCCCCGGAATTGAATCGATACTGAAGAAGGTTGAAGAAAAAACTGGAGACAAAAACAACAGCATCCTCACCGAATCAGCAAAGGAATTGATTGAAGTGGGTAGTTACCCAAATGTGGAAGGTCCGAATACGATGAAAAGTTTACTTTCAAATCTCAAATTGCTTACCTATGCTGCGGATGAAGTTGGGCTTGCTGTTTTACCTTTGGGAACATACCCAGGGAAATTTGTTCCTACAATACTCAATAACAAACGATATAACCTTTACATGAAGCTGTTCCACAAGAATCGCTTTAAAACATGGGGTCGATGCGCTGGATATCATTGTCATTATGCATTGCCATGGGGAGTCTTCGATACAAAACGACTTACTTTGAAAGAGTTGGGAAACTCAAAAAATCAGGAGAGTTTAGTAAACTCGTACAACTTTCTCATAGCACTCGATCCAGTCTTGACGACATTTATGCAATCGTCTCCGTTTTACCAAGGACATCACATGGCAAAGGACAGCAGGATGATCGTGTTGCGCAGTGATAAAGAACTTGGGGACTTCCAAGGGTGGCAATCAACACGTCCGATTTTTTCATCATTACCATCATATGTACATACGGGAACTGACATCAGTCATCTTGCTGAAAAAAGGAAAACTGAATGGCTGAAAACATGCGAAGAAGCGGGGGTTAAAGAAAAAGAGGCCATGGCTCCATTCAGGTCACTCTTAAGTCTGAATTGGTCACCATTGCGGGTGAACCCTCACGGTACATTTGAACATCGCGGAATGGATATGAATCGTTTACCGGTCTTGTTTTCAGTTTCAATACTAATCCAAACACTACTGCGGAACATACAAGAAAGGCACCTGAATGTAGTGCCTCATGATTCGGCGAAAGAAGAGCCTTTTAGTTTTAAGAAAAAAACAATATACATTCCGCCAGATACATATGTTAAGCAACATCTACAAAAGCTCTCGACATATGAAGGATTAGCGAGTGATGAAATGCTTAATTATTGTAAGCGTGCAATTACGCTTGCTCAATCTATGGGAGGCAAACAGGTCATGGAACTGCTTAAACCTCTCAATCTAATGCTCGACGAGCGGCAAACAACTTCCGACAAAATTCTTACTCAAGCAAGGGAACTTGGTCATAAGAATATGAAAAAAATTATTCCGCAAAACGTAGCTTCAAAAATAGCACTATCTCATGCAAAACAAATGTTTGAAGATATTGTTCTGCTTCAGGAAATGATCGAGACAAACGAAAGACTTAGTGCGTAGCGTCCGAACAATTATACAAATCATTTCATCAGGTTTGTATTTACTGATGTAATAAACCTTGAACAAAAATCTTGAAAATATTTCATCGGAATATTTTCTGAAATATAAGCCCAAATATCACCGGGAGCATTGTTGAGCTCTACAACCCACACCCTTTCACCGTCAAACATAAAGTCGATGGAGTATACGCGTGGAATATATTCAAGAAAGTGGGAATCAACGGTTTTAGCTACCGAAAGTATCGATTCCGGCAATAGGGTGGGATTAAGCATTTTCATTTTGCCGCCTAGCGACACGTTACTAATAAGGCCTTCACGGGGGTAGCGAACAAATGAGCCACCAATGATACCGTCCATCATAGTCACCCGTAGGTCATGCGGACCGTCAATGATCCCTGGGATACCCTTCGTACTGTCTACGAAAGGCTGGATGATGAAATCTGGGGGAAGGCTTGTGATTTCTGAAATATTCTTGATGGAAACATCAAAACCGTGCGTACCGTATTGCGGTTTAACAACTACCCTACCTGTAAATTCTCTACGCGCCTCACTAAGTTCACTACCACGAAATGTTCGTGGGACGAATTCAGGAAACAGTGAATAAGTTTCATATTTATCCCCTGCGATATAGGCGAGATGGGGATGGTTAGTGAGTGGAATTTCTTTATTAATCTTTTCACGCAATTTCTGGAGTTCAGTGAAATCTGCTGAGCGTTTTTCTTGGCAACGATCCCAACAAGCATCTATGGACACATTTTGTTCTTTGGTGCCATGTATCAAATTCCACGCGGAAGAAAAACCGTGATCGGTATATGCTTCCGGACTTCCTAAAACCACACGTATGCCCTCTTTTGCTGCATATTGTGAAAAAAGTTTATAGGTCCTATAAGTGTGCGGACCATTAAAGGGTTCAGTGTCACCGAGCCCGTCGTGATCCTGATACATGATGCCAAGCGTTTTTTGTTTTACCGCCATGTATTTACAGTACCACCAAACCGTAGAACGCTGAAGGTTTACCCTGGGCAAGCGCCCACGACTGTGTCCCATATTCAAAGTGCCACCATTCGTTCGGGTGTACCAAAAAATTTTCTTCTTGCATTGCGTCGCGGAAGAGTTTTCTATTTTCACGTATTGTTTTGTTTTTTCCCTCTTGTGTAAAGTAAAGTGCGGCGGCTTCCGGTCCGAAATAATCGAATTCGGTGCCCATATCGACTTCATTCCCGTTGCTGTCGACAAGCGTTAAGTCAACGGTTCCTCCGGTTGCGTGGGGAGGGATGATCCGCTCATCCCCGAGATTCACGAACTGCGTTACCTCGTTTTCAAGTCGTTCATTATCCCAATCCGGGTGCTTCGATTTGAGCTCGTTCCAAAAACGATCGAAGAGTTTTTTCTGGACCGCGCGCGGGCGCCACCCGTCCCATAGTTTGAACCGATATATCCTGAAACGTTCTTGGACGGCGAGGAGTTTGTCGGCGACTCCCTCGCGAAGAAACATCCTGTGTTCCGCCGTAAGGCCCTGCGTGAAGTACTGCGGATCTAATACGAACCCATATCTGGAAAGATCGACCAACGGTTCCCCAATATCATCAATAGGAACTCTTGCGAATGATGGAATCATATGCGTGAAAGAGCCGACCTCAGAATTTCCCGACCGGCATAGAAAACCAGAACGTACTGCCTTTGTTTTCACCCTGAGAATCCACGCCAATTTTCCCTTTGTATTTTTCAATGATGTTTTTCGCCATCGCAAGCCCCAAGCCGACCCCTTCAGTGTCGACACGCCGTGCCGCGTCCGTCCTGTAGAAGCGCGAAAAGATGAGCTTGCTTTCGGCAGGAGCTACACCGATGCCTGAGTCGTGCACCGAATAGACAGCCCGATTGCCTTTCACATAGGTGATAATTTGCACCAATCCGCCGTCAGGTGTGTAAAGCATTGCATTCTCAAGAAGTACCTCGATCACTGATCCAATTCGGCGCAGATCGGCAATAACATGCACTTCCGTATCGGAATGCACGTTTATCTGGAGGTGTTTTTTTTCAATGATCGGCTGGAGTTTCTGTAAGGCAGACTTAGTAATATCAATCAACCCGATATCGGTTTTGGTGTATGTGTAATTCTGTATCCCCTCTTCGGTCGTTTCAAACAGCATGTTGGTCAGTGCGATCAAACGGCTGTTCGCATGCTGGATACGTTCAACCAGTTCTTTCGTGGGAGGCGGGGGTTTCGATTCGAGAAGTGCACTGACACTCCACCCTATCTGGGTCAGCGGTGTGCGTAGCTTATGTGTCGCAACGGTAATGAACTCGTATTTTATCTTTTCGTTTTCCGTTAAGTTCAACCAAAATATGCGAGCAATGATAAACGCGATGATGGCGGTAAAAATCGGGATCGTCCAGAATTGAATCCACTGCACGTTTCTGACAAGTACGTCGTTCAGGAAGATGAGAAGCGTGAGTGCGCCCGCGATAAGACCAATGCTAAGCGAGTATACGACGGCGCGTCGGATGACGATGCGGATATCCATGAGATTGTCTGCGATGATGCCGTAGGCAATCGGTACCATGAAAAGGCCGAAGAACATACCGTAAAAAGGACTGATCGGTACATCAAAAACGAGGAAAAAATCGATCGGTCCGATGCTGTATCCAATAATGGTTGCAAGAATGAAGTATTCAAGTTGCCGTCGACTTTCTCTCTGGCGCACATAGCTGTATATCAGCGCAATAAACGATATGAAAAACACCAGAATGAAATAGAGGAGCATGGCAATGTACAGCGGTCCGGCGGTCAGGTAGCTCTTTGTGAAGAGTTTCGGAATCACTTCGGGAAGAAAAGCTGACGGAAAGATAAGCGAGGCGACGACAATGATGGCGCCGACGGCGTACACGCCGCGTATGAGCCAGCGTCCTTCGTGTTCCTTATGAATCACGGCAAACACCATGTGCAGATAAGCTGCAACAATCAATATGTCAATAAGGTTCAGCATCCATACCCCGTAGGCGAGAGGACCCGGCGGAAGGTTGATACCGAGAGAGAAGCTGAGACCAAACGCGGCAGCACTGAGAGCCGCAATGGCAAACGTGCGGTTCAGTGTTTTTTGCGGATCATGCAAAAGCACAATGGCGGCAACGCCAGTAAAAATGAGTGAAGAAACGACATGTCCGACAGTCGTTATCAACAGCAGAGGGTCAATCATGATGAAATGTGGGCGTCCGCGCCTTGCCCGGTGATTGAGATCACGAGAGTGGCAATGTTGCTCGGCGTTGAGTTCATTTTGACGTAAAATTCGCGTGCACCAAGTTGGCGCGCAGTGCGTTTGTCACTGTCCGACGAGAGGTTCGACAGAACAATGACTGGTGTTTTTTTATTTTTTTCGATAGCAGGAATCTGTTTCAGAACATCAAACCCCCCTATGTGCGGAAGCACAAGGTCGAGAAGGATGATGTCATACGCTGTTTCCGTAAGCGCCCTCAATCCGCTCTCGCCGTCAGCGGCAAGGTCGACATCAAAACCATACTCTTTGAGTTTGTTCGAAATCGTATTGGCGAAAAATGTCTCATCTTCTATGTACAATACTTTTCCCTTCATACTCTGTAATAAGTATACATACAAAATCGGCCCGCGATTGCCAGCGGAACCACCGTCTGTTACTACGCGCAAAAGGAATCAGGATGCCAAAATCGACTGAATCAACGACACAAAATACTCGGGGTCTTTGACCGGGCCATAGTGCCCGAAACCTTTGGTGGAATGAAGTGAAATCCAGCCCCGTTTCCCTCGCTGTTCCCTCACGCGGCCTTTTATGAGACGCGCCGGAAAATTAGAGTCATCTTTGTCATACACCACATCGACCGAAAGCCCCTTCAGGTCGTGGAGCGCATCAAGGTAGGGTAACGCATCGAAATTAGCGGCCCCGTGCGCTTCAGCAAATATTTGGCCGTTCATGAGCCGCTCACCAAGATAGCGGAGACCATCGACGATTGCTTGTTGCATTCGAGTTTTTCTACTCGCAGTTTTGAAAAAACTATCTATGCTTTCAGCGACAAAAAGAGTGAAGCTGACACGTCTGAAGATATCGATTGCCCGCCACTTTTCGGCAAGCATAGCGAGGAAAGCATTATTTTTCCGAGCATTCAATGCTTCAGCACCTTTTAAGTACGGAGATGGGTGGTCCCGCTTGTCGGTCCACGCCGCAGGATTAATAAGTATTAATTTTTGAATATTCAAATCGGGACGAAGGAATGCGGCGATGACTATTTCCGCCGCTCCCATCGAATGCCCCGCCAGAATAATGCGGTCATCCGCATCTTGCATATTCGCTTCGATAAGCCGTATCACCGAAAGAGCTCCTCTGAATAACGATAGCGGAATTGAATCGAGAAGGTGCTCAAGCACAGCTTCGTCCATATTCCCCGCATACAACTCCCGCGCGCGGTCTTGTGCCGATGCAAATTCCACACGGAGTTCTTTGACATGCCCGGGTTCGGGATGCTCACCAACGACAACCGAAACCCCCGACGCGATGAGGGATTCTTCTAACGGCAGAAAGGTGTGCCGGTACTCACCGACTCCGGGTTCGAGAATAAAAAGAGGTTGTTTTTTGGGTTCTATCTCGCGGGCGGCACCGGGCTCTGACATATGGTGGCAGTATAAGCTTGAACTAATATGAACACCACCAGATCCCCGCACCGATGTTTCACCTCGGTGCATTATTTTAATTAGGGCGCGTATTCTATGACACCATGACCGGAAAAATCCGGGCGGCTCCCCGGCACAACGGAGTCATAGAATGCGGCGGGGATGCC
>Ga0210057_1001166_pt1 | contig 40688 bp, 37 predicted proteins | sample CryGeyCG2114_010_2_FD_183968 | JGI IMG/M metagenome (GOLD analysis project Ga0210057, IMG submission 183968) | Groundwater microbial communities from aquifer - Crystal Geyser CG10_big_fil_rev_8/21/14_0.10 (SPAdes) (version 2) | ecosystem: Environmental > Aquatic > Deep subsurface > Groundwater ... | reverse complement strand
TCTTGAGATATTCATCCGTGGCAATAGCCGGCTTCACGATAAGGTTGTTGTGCATGAAGTTTTTCATCAGGGAGAGATTGCGCTCTTTGCGATCAACCCTGCCGTTGTCGCGTTCAGGGGGATTAAAAATGTTTCCGAGCCGGTCCAGATAGTTTTGAATACGAACCTCGGGGGCTTGAGATACCTTTTCTCCTGTCCTCCTTCCCTTACGCTGTGCCGCCCTCTCCACTTCCGGCGCATTGTGCAGGCCATATTTTTTTTGCAGAAATTCCGGATTTTTCATAAGTATGACGGTATTTATGTATGGTATTCCTCTCCCATGGACAAAATCAATTTATAGTATATAGTATATTCATGCCGCAAGACAAGTACAAAATTTATCCCACGACGCACGAGGCTTGGGATGCCATGTATCGGGCCATTTCTCGGGCCAATAAGTCGGTCTACTGGGAGATGTATATTTTTGTTGACGATGAGGCCGGAAGTCGTTTTTTTGACATACTCGAAAAAAAGGCTTCTGATGGCGTGGATGTTAAAGTCATTGTTGACTACCTTGGTAGCTTCGGATTGTCTCGTAAGCGTGCACATTCACTCAAAGAGAAAGGGGTGGATTTGCAATTTTTTCACGAGAGAAAACATCGATACCGAGGCATTTGGACACGTTTTGCCGCACGCACGCACAGAAAATTGTTGATTGTTGATGAGCACATTGGATTTATCGGCGGCGTGAATGTGCAAAAGTCCATGAAAGATTGGTTGGACATTCATGTAAAGATTGAGGGGGATGCCGTGCGTTCCATGCTGCGCGCTTTTGCAAAAATGTATATGATTTGCGGGGGAGCAAAGGAACATGTGAAGTATTTGCTTAAATATAAATTTCGTGTTGCCAAGGGTATTGATGACCTTGAATTTATTTATGATGATTCAAGTCAGACACAGTCAAAGACAAGAAAAGTTTACACCGAGGCGCTTCTCAAGGCGCGTGAGCGTGTTATTTTGTTTTCTCCATACTATTTGCCGGATAAAAAATTTATCGAGGCGCTATGGCAAGCGCAAAAAAGGGGAATCAAGGTTGATTTGCTTATTCCATTTCGAACCGATCTTCGGTTGGCAACGTACGCTGCCTATACATATTTTTCTCTCATGAAAAAAAATGGCGTCAAGGTTCACCTTATGCGCAGTATGATGCATGGCAAAGGAATAATTGTGGACGACGAGTGGGCCATGGTTGGCAGCACCAATTTGGAGGAGGGAAGTATGTATGAAAATTATGAAGCCAATGTGAAATTTAGACACAAACCAACTGTGCAAAAAATAAAATCCACTCTGGAAGAGTGGATTGGCAAGGCGGTTCGCTTGGATGATTTAAATTGGGAAGATCGTGGAAAAATGCACAGAGTAAAGGAGTGGCTTGCTCTTAAACTCTATCGTTTTTGGCAGAGTGGTCGTCGTCCGGACCGTTAATTGAAAATACGCGTTCCGTTTCTCCAGAGTGATTGATAGAAATAGAAATCACTCTTTTTTTATCTATCAGCTTTTCAACATTTTCCGGCCACTCAATAACAGCAATGGCATCCGGGTCTCCGACATAATCTTGCGCGCCAATATCAAGGAGATCTTGTTCATTTTTGAGACGATATGTGTCGATGTGTACAAAATTTTTTATACCGGATGTTGGCTGATTAATATCGTACACATTCATGAGTGCAAATGTTGGACTGGTGATATCATCTCGAACGCCAAGTGTTTTTGCAAGCGCTTTGGTAAACGTTGTTTTACCAGCGCCAAGCTTACCAAAAAGCAACACAACATCTCCGCCACGAAGCTGTGCTGCAACCTGTTTGGCCAGTTCGTTGGTGTCTTGTTCGGAATATGATATGTGTTCCATGGTTATCGATGTTCCGGGTAGAGAGGAAATTGCAATGTCAGTGCTTTTACTTCCTCGCGAACACGTTGCAAGACAGACTCATCCGTATGGTGCGTTAGTGCTTGTTCAATAAGAACAGCTACTGTTTCCATGTCAGCTTCTTTCATTCCGCGCGTTGTTAATGCCGGGGTTCCAAGACGAATCCCGGACGGATCCATCGGAGAGCGAGGATCATCCGGAATCATGTTTTTATTTACTGTAATGCCTGCGTGGTCAAGTGCCTTTTCAGCCTCAGCACCGGTCAGTCCTTTTGGTGTGACATCAATCAACAGAAGGTGATTGTCTGTCCCGCCAAACATGAGTGTATATCCAAACTCATTGAACTTTCGCTCCAGCACTTTTGCGTTTGCTTTTATTTGTTTGGCATAGTCCACAAACGCCGGTTCCAGTGCTTCTTTAAACGCAATGGCTTTCCCTGCAATATTATTTTCATGTGGGCCGCCTTGAAGTCCGGGGAAGATAGCTTTATCAATTTTTTTGGCAAAGTCTTTTTTGCACATAATCATGCCGCCTCGAGGGCCACGCAGAGTTTTGTGCGTTGTAGTTGAAACAACATCAAAAATTGGAACAGGATTGTTCATTTGTTTTCCGGCAATAAGTCCGGCAATGTGGGCGATATCCGCCATGGTCATGGCGCCAACCTCGTCAGCAATTTGCTTGATTGCGGGGTAATCAATTTCTCTGGAATACGCGCTGTAGCCGACCAGGATCAGTTTTGGTTTGTGCTCGAGGGCCATGGCGCGCAGGTTGTCCATGTCTATAAGACCTTGGGCATCTGTTTTGTACCGGACAAAGTTAAATACTTTTGCAATGCTGGTCACCGGGTGGCCGTGCGTCAGGTGTCCACCGTGAGACAAATCCATGCCCAATATCGTGTCACCGGGTTCTAGCAGTGCAAAGTAACAGGCGACATTGGCTGGCGCGCCGGAAAGTGGTTGCACATTAACATGCTCGGCACCAAAAATTTCTTTGGCTCTGTCGATGGCAAGCTGTTCAACCACATCAATAAATTCACAGCCGCCGTAGTATCTCTTTCCGGGGTAGCCTTCTGAATATTTATTTGTGAGCACTGATCCAAGCGCCTCCAATACAGCCAGGGATACAAAATTTTCCGATGGGATCATTTCCAGACCTGATTCCTGTCGGTTCAGCTCGCTTTCAATTGCTTTTTGAATAGCCGGATCGTAGTCAGTGAGGTGTTGCTTGTTCATAGAGGGTAATTGATCATTGTTAAATTGTTATATTGCTATATAGTATTATTGTTTTCATTGAGGTATGCATGAATCACTTCCTGCACATTTGGCGCTGTCTTTTCCGGTAGGTTATGAATATCAAACCATCCCCATTCCAGTGTTTCTTCTCCCGGTTTGATTTCTCCAATCCGCTTGGCGAGAAAATGGATTAACAGTACATGTCCATCTTCATCAATGAGTTTGTGGAGCACTGTAATAAGCGGCCGCAAAATTTCAATATCAATACCCAGCTCTTCTTTACATTCTCGCTTGGCTGTTTCTTCAAACGTTTCATGTGCGCCATCAACAGCTCCGCCGGGAAACATCCAAATTTCATCAGCCTCGGTTCCTTCATATTCTCTATTGAGCAGTACATTATTTTCTTCAATAATGACCGGTCCTGCCACAAGAAATGTATTGTCTGGTAGTTTCATAGTAAAGGCAGTGTATCATCTTCGGCTGGGAGGCTCAAGTGGGCTATTCAAGGCTCCGGTTGAGCGGTATACTTGGTCAAAAAGAGCTTATGTCATGGATGTTTATTAGCATTTCAGCCCATTTATGCTGGGCGTTGGCTAACCTGGGAGACAAATACTTGGTTAGCAAGCGGATACGAAATCCGTACGTGTATGTTCTCTGGCTTTACCAGCTGAGCGTGGTTCCTGTTGTGGTATTAATCCCGTTTGTTGATTTTTTTGTTCCAAGTGGCGCAAGCCTTGTATGGTTGATGGCTGCTGGCATCCTATGGGCGTTCTCCGGAATGCCGTATATAAAGGCAATGCAAATTGAAGAGCCATCGCGCATTAACATGTATTGGAGTCTCATACCGGTCTTTATTTTGCTCTTTAGCACACTTTTTTTGGGAGAGAGGTTTACGCATGTGCAACTTTTTGCTTTTGTTCTGCTTGTTTTTGGCAGTGTGATCGCGTCAGTGCATGCCAAAGGAAAGGGGCTTTCTTTTTCACGGGCGGCCAAACTAATGATCATTGCTACGCTTGGTTTTTCGATTCAAATTACCATTATGGATTATGTCTTTGCGACAGTTCCATTTTTGGTTGGGTTTATTTGGTTTTCGTTATTTGGCGCAGTAGCGGCATCAGTGATCGCGCTGTCTCCCTGGATTCGGTCCGAGTATGTTCGTGAGCTGAAGCGCATGAGTGGCATCGTGAAAATTGGTCTTCCCACTGTTGTGCTTATCGATTTGTCCGGGACAGCACTCAGTCAGTTGGCCATATCACTTGGCCCGGCCGCACTTGTGTTGGCATTTGAAGGGTCGCAGATATTATTTGTTTTTTTAATCTCCACTTTTTTGTCGTTATTTTACCCACACATTATTAAGGAAGATTTGGATAAAAGAAATGTCTTTTTGAAGCTGACCGCGCTTATTTTTGTGATCGCGGGTACATTTGTACTGGCATTTTCCGGGGTTTAATTTTTTTTCACCATATATGTCCCTTCTTTTGTATACCCAAGTTTTGCATAATAGCCACGCACACCAACACCGGAAATAACCGCCACGCGCTGAAAGCCTTGCTCTGCAGCAATACGTTCCGCCTCAGCGACCAGCTTTTTGCCCAGTCCTTTGTGCTGAGAGGCGCGTGCATCGCGCTCACCAATTGACACCAACTGCCCATAGACATGCAGCTCTCGAATAAAGGCTGCGTGTTTTATTTCCGGCATGAGCTTTTCAAGTGCATCATTTGATTCAGTCGGAATGCGTAGTCGGAGAAAGCCAAAAACAGCAGTGCGATCCTTGTCCTCAAACGTAATAAAATATTCTTTGCCTCCAACTGTTTCGTATTCATCAACAAACAATACCTGCTCAGCATCTACCAGATTTTTATGTCGCGAAATTTCACGGCAGCGCAAACATTCACACGTGTCACCATTTTTAGCCATTTTGTGCGCCAGCACTTCGCGCAAATTGGTCACAATATTACCGGCTTCAATTTCTGTGGCCGGAATATCACGAATTAAACGCGAAATGCGGCAATAGCGTGGTGTAGATTTTTTCATTTCAAGCAGCGCGTCAAAGAGCGCTTCATCACCATATGGCTTGTACCGTCCATCTAAGAACCACTGATACAGTTCGGCAGACTTGATCACTGTGTTTGGATAAATTTTGACCATGTCCGGTCGCAGGGCGGTATCTTCAAACAAGAGTTTATACATTTCAACGTCATGCGCGGGGGTGGTACCCGGCAAATCCGGCATAAAATGCAGGTCCACTTTAAACCCGGCGTCGCGCAATAGCTTCATCGCGATTTTAAATTCATCTACCGTGTGGCCGCGGTGTACCAGTTTCAAAATGGCATCATCCGGCGCTTGCAGTCCAAGTTCCACACGCGTGCATCCTTGTCGGCGCATGTGGTAAATTGACTTTGGTGAAATGGCATCGGGTCGGGTTTCCAGTGTAATTCCAATGATGCGATGGTCAGCGCTCTCGTTGTATATCTGTTCAGCGTCAACCGCATCCATCAGTGCTTCAAGCGGTTTATCATTCCAATACGCCTCTTCTGTAAAAGGGGTTTCAATCTCGCGGGACAAATTATTACACGCTTTAAACGATTCCAAAATGTACCAGTATTGATATTTGAGGGGATAGGCGTTCCATGTACCGCCTTTGGTGATATACTCGATTTTGTCGGTCGGGTGTCCGTTTTTTTCAAGCATTTCAATTCGTTTTTGCATGAGCAAATAGGGATTGAAATTCAATCGGAGCGAACGGGCAGCTGCCGGTTCTGACGCAATATAACTTTTTGGCATGCGCACTTCTGTGGGGCAATAAATGCATTTGCCAGGGCAGGTATATGGTTTGAGCAAAGACGTAATAACGGCAATGCCAGAGGTGCTTCTAATCCCTGCTTTCATGAACAGGTGCTCCATCTCGGGCGCGGGCGCTATCCTTTTCTTTTTGATTAAATCATGGTAGGCTCGGAGCACGTCACGGTTGGCCGGCTGATTGATACCAAGCTTGCTTGAGGCACGGCGGCGGATATCATCAAATTCAGCCTTTGTGAGAGGTTTTTTTTCAAGAATGTCAAGTACAATTGTTTCAAGCTGTTTTTCAGTCACCATATGGATGACACGCAAGCGAAAAAAGTAATTCGTGAGACATCGGCCGCCTACAACATTATTGCAGGTCTGTTTTCCAGTACGCGTGATTATGTATGGAATGACGTAAAGCCTCTGCTGGCAACTGTTGTGCCAAATACCACTACTTTGGACATTGGGTGTGGTAATGGCAGATTATATCAAGAATTAGCAAAAAATCAAGTCAATTACATTGGCATAGATAATGCTGATAAGCTGATTGATGTTGCCAAGGAAAAGTACCCGGCGGCACGCTTTATCGCCTCTGATATGACCAAAATTCCGTTGCAAGAGGGGGTCGCTGATATGATTTTTTCGATTGCCTCTTTTCATCACCTGCCAACCGACGACTTGCGTGTCCGTGCGCTGCGAGAAATGAAACGGCTGCTCAAGCCGGAAGGCAGGATTGTCATGCTGAACTGGAATTTGTACAGCAACTGGGCGCGAAGCAAGGGGTTTAGTGGTGACGAAAATGGGGATTTTTATATCCCGTGGAAAGACGCAAAAAAACAGGTCTTGGCGACCCGCTATTATCATGGATTTATGCTGGAGGATTTGCACGACCTTGCTGAGCAAGCCGGTCTTATGATTGAGAGGCAGTATTATTCAAAAGATGGTAAAGAGAGCAGCTTGGGGCCGGGGGATAATATTGTGACGGTTATGCGCCCGTAACCAGACACACAACCGCGCCACTACAGGTCCAGCCCGTAGCAAGGGCTTTTTTTAATCCTGCCACTGATAGGGCGCTGTTTGAAGATATAGAAATGTTTGTTTCTTTTTTTGTAAGTGACATTGCGTCGCGAATCTCATCATCAGACACAATCCAGCCGGCGCCGCCTGTTTGTTTTACTGCTGCAGCGCAGGCGTCTTTTCTGTGCGCCACGTTATCAACAATCGCGCCAGCAATCGATTGCTCAGTCTTTTGTGCATGCGCGCCTAGCGTCTGTGCAATTGGGAAGCAGGCTTCCGTTTGCACTACATGAACTTGCGTACCCGGGTTCATGCGCGCAAAGCTCTGAGCCAAAGCCTGCGCGGTTGTGCCGGATGAAGTGGGAACAAATACCGCGCACAAATTTGGAATTTTACATAGATCTTGCGCCAGTTCATTGTAGCCAACCAGTGCCAGGTCATCGGTAGACTGTCGCAGATTTTTTGCTGTGCCCGCGGCGTCTACCTGAAACGCTGTTTGTTTGGGGCGGTCAACTTGTTCGACAGTAATTTTTTCCGGATCAAGATATGGTCTGAGGCGCGATAGTTTTTCCATTGGAATGTGCTGACCGACAAAGATGCGAAGCCTAATGGGATTTGAAGGGTTATTCTGATTATGTTTTTGTACGGCTATGGCTGCTGCCAGAGCCGCGTTCCCGGACGAAGAAATAACAAAATCGCGAATGTCGTCGCGTTTCACATATTCTTTGATCATCAGTGGAATGGATCGCCCCTTGTGAGATCCGTATGGGTGTTCGTCCTCGCGTTTAAGATAGACTTCGTCTATGCCAAGCGCGCGGGCAAGCGATAGATATGATTGTTGGACTGTCTTCATATGAGTACGAACTACGCCTGCCTGCCTGCAGGAACTATACGAAATTACGAAAATGTTGTTGAATTGGAATCATTATTTTGTAATTTTCCGCCCCGGCGGAAAAGCTCCCGTTTGTATTTGGTACGGTATCTTGCTAACTGATGTATTCCTATGCTAGTCTATAGAAACCATTTATTATTGTAAAGCCATATATGCATCTTACCTGCCCAGAATGTAAAAATGACGTTGATCTTGCTCGCTATCCGGGTTTGGCCGATAACCAGGCCGTTGAGTGCCAAATGTGTGGTATCACACTGCTGGTAACGGACACATCAACTGACGAAGTCCAGGCAGAGATCTTGGACGAAGGGAAATGAAGGACACCGCGTGCCTTCATCCCGAGCCAAGCGAGGGATCTACACCGCGTGCCTTCATCCCGAGCCAAGCGAGGGATCCACGGTCAAAGGAAATTGACTTCCTCTATAACCTTGGCTGTCATTCCCGCTTTCCTGCCTACCGGCAGGCAGGCGCGGGAATGACATAGGCTCAGATGATATTTAAATTATCCTTGTAGTTTGCTTACCAACGCCTCAATCATCCCGCGGAATCCGTGGGAACCAAGGAAGACGATAACATCCCCATCTTTTGCTTTGGCAAGCTCGGCCACCAGCTGATCATCATCTTCCACATAGCGCACGTCCCGGTGCGTTTTTTGTATGACGGAAGTCAAGGAGTGTCCGTTTAGCGGCGCCGGCTTTCCCGGGACTCGTTTTACAATACTGAGCCGAGGAATGATGACCGTGTCAGCCTCCGCGAATGCGCCATCATACCCGGGGATTGACTCTTCCAGACGGTTTCCGGTGTTTGGTTCAAACACCGCGTAAATGTGCCCATGATAGATTTGTCGAAGGCTGCGCAGCACGGCTTCCGCTTTTTTGGGCGAGTGCGCAATGTCGTCAAAAACAGTCACATCATGATCAAATCGTTTTTCCAGTCTTCGCTTAATATTTTTAAACGACTGAATGGCCGCTATGATATCGTCCGGATTCAAACCTATTTCGTGACAGAGAGCAAAACAGCCTGTCATGTTGTCTGCCATGTAGTCACCCAGTTCATTTGTGTGAACGTGATAAGTAATATCCTTGTGCAAGATGTCAAAGTCCACACCCACTGTTGAAGAGGCGACATTCGTGTATTGGTAATCGTTATCCGCTGTTTTCCCATATGTCACGACAGGGGCTGCTGTCCGCTGAATGATCGCCGCATTTTGGTGAAGAACTTTTCCAGACACTATCAGCAGACCATTGTCAGGAAGCATCCCGACCAACTCTGCAAACGCGTTGATATAGTCCTCCTCCGTTGGATACACATCAGCGTGATCCCACACCACCGAAGTGAGCAGCAAATGCGTAGGCGCGTAATGGAAAAATTTTGCCTTTTCATCCCACTTGGCGGTTTTGTATTCATCTCCTTCAACCACGGACCACGGCGAGTCGGATATGCGCGCTGAAAGCATGCCGTCCTGTGGTACACCGCCAAACATGTAGCTTGGGTCCCTGCCGTTTTGCGCGAGGATACAGGCAAGCAGGGCCGTACTCGTGGATTTGCCGTAGGTCCCTGCGCACACAATGGAATTTTTTTTAATGAGCATTCGTTCCATTAGCTCCGGGTAAGACACATAGTCAATTCCATTTTTTTGGACACAGAGCCATTCAGGATTTTGAGATCCTGCGACATTTCCCACCACCACCAGATCCGGATTGCCATTTTTTGTCATTTTTTCTACATGCCAGCCCGGGTAATACGAAATACCAGCCTCCTTTAAATGGTTGGAGACTGGTGGATAAAATCCCTTATCAGAACCGGTAACAGTATGTCCCAGTTTGTGAAGTGATATGGCAAGGGCGCTCATGGCCACGCCGCAAATGCCTATAAAATGTATCCTTTTTTTTTCTTGCATCTGTGCGCAGATCAAAGTTTCACGATACTATTAACAACCGTTATTCTCCATCATCAATGCGTACTTCCATTTGCACCCTGGTTGGTGGCTTTGGCGCCAGAGGTTGTTCAACATTTGATTTTTTTGACATTTGTTTGGTTACCGATTCGTCTCGAAAGAAGCGGCGCTGTTCATTTGGTTCTACAAGCAGGATGGAGCTGGCTGCGATGACCGTAAGAACCGACAAGAGAATGATGCTGTTCGCGGTTGTCATTTCCGCTTTACTTTTTTTGATTTTTTTTCGACGAGGCATAAAAGGGGATTAAAAGTATGGTTGTATTATACATCAGAATCAAGTATTTGTTTTAATGTTTCAAGATTATTGGACCAGCCCGTCCCATCAAACCACTCCAAGCCGGCAAATTGTAGCTTGTACGTATCGGTCGGCCGCTGGGCAGCGCCAATATAGATGTGTGTTTTGCTATTCTCTTTTGCATACTGAATCGCCTGGAGCATCATACCCATGCCTATGTTTTTGAGTTCAGAGCCAGTAGCCAATAGTGCATAGAAGGGATAGGAGTAGTGGACAATGTAATCCGTTTCCAGCGCAATGCAATATCCTATTGGCTGTGAACTATTTGTTGTGAACTTTAAGAGGCGATTGAAATTGCTTTTTTTTCTATCAGTCATTATTTCTTTTATTTTATTTGCGCTAAAAGTTCCTTCGCCAAATTTTGTATCATAAAAGTCTTTTGCCATTTTTCCAATAGACCAGTCATACTCAGCATAGGGAATTGATGTCGCTGCCAGTATCATGTCCTGGCATTTGCGCAAAATCCGTCGGTTTTCGCTGGATAGTTCAAACTGTGATAAATCAACACGGACGCTGCGCGTTTGATCCATTTCACCTTTTCCTTTGCGCGTAAAAACATAGCCCTGTTGATACATCGCATGTATGGTTTCATCAGAAAAATCAGATATTGTTTGTGTGTTCCAGGAAAGGTATGACATACAAAAAGAGAACCGGGCGCGTGTATTTTTTTGTCCGCTAAAACAGCGCCACCCAAAGACCAAGCAGTACGACCATTGCGTGCATCACCCAAAAACGCATAACGGTCTTTTCTTCGCTCCAGCCGCGCAGTTCAAAGTGATGATGAATCGGCGCCATTTTAAAAATTCTTTTCCCTAACGTATAGCGTCCCAAAATTTGAATAATGACTGACAGCAATTCTACGTAAAAAATAAACCCAATCAGCGGCAAGAGCAGCATTTTGTTAATGACAATCGCGTTTATTGCCAATAGAGCACCAAGTCCGAGTGTTCCGACATCTCCCATTTGGAATCGTGCCGGCTTGATGTTGAAATAGGTATAGGTTAACAATGCGCCTACAACCGTGGCATTCAGCGCGGCAATTTCTTCGTATCCGCCAAGCCATGAAAGAATGGTAAGCGCGGCAAAGGTAATGATGAGTGATCCCCCTGCCAATCCATCCATGCCGTCTGCCACGTTTACCGCATTGGCCGTAAACATGACAAATATAATGATAAGTGGCACCAACCACCAACCAATATCGACATAGCCATCAAAGGGAATGTAAATATCTCGCCAGTGTTCACCAAGTTTGTAGTATACCCACCATGCAGTGAGGGCACCGGCTGTAAACTGTAACAATAATTTTTCGTGGACGTGTACGCCTTTTCCTGGATGGCGTGAGAGCCAGACAGATGCGCGTTTGAAAATGGACCATGGGAATGTTATTACCAGCCATACGCGGTGGCGCACGCTTTTGTGCACACGAATGAGACGCAATACTTGCGACAGTTTTCTGCTCCTGCGGGTGTGGCCATACACATGGAGCACATCGTCCATGCCGCCAAGTGCAGCGGAAAGCAGCATAACCCCAATGGGAACCCAGGTAAACGTGCGCTGCCAGTTACACAGATAGGTGATAAGCGCAACCGTAACAATAACCAGAAGCCCTCCCATGATAGGGGTGCCGGCCTTTGTTTTGCGTTCGCCAAGAGTAAGGGTATCGTCAAATTCAGCCCTGCGGGTAAGCTTGAGCTTGTACAGTATTTTTATCAGCACGGGCGCCCAAAAAAAACTCACGATAGCGGAAAGGAGACCAAAGCCGATAATAGTTCTGAGGGAGTCAAAAGACTCTGGAGAGATAGGCATAATGGAGCTAGATTAACAGGTTTTTGGGAGTTTGGCAACGGGGTGAGTAAACGACACAAAACATCCAAAACAACACAAAAGTCTAGACTCTAGTGTTGTTTTGGATGTTTTGCCTGTCTAGACACTACATCTCGTTTCTCTTGACGCAATGTAATAAGCAGGGTATACTCTTGCGCATGCCTTTTCCCGGTTATCCTACCGGGAAGGATCGAGGGCACTTGCCCCAAAACGTGAACGTTCGCCGGAGTGCGGACGCAGACAGGAGTGATTCAGTGCAGACCAAGAAGAGCCTGCCGGCCATGGTGGTCGACACCCTTTCCCGACCGCTGTCGGAGATCAAGGACGAGAGGATCCCCGAGATCCTCGACCTGGCCGCGAGCATCGAACTGCTGGCCGGCTCGGACGGCTGGCAGGATCCGACCCTGCGGGTGCAGATGCTGCCGGGCATGAAGACGCCCGGGATGTTCACCCTCGGCCGCACCAGCGGCGAGGGGGTGGAGATCAACCGGCTGATGGCGGCCCAGGGCGGTGCCACGGTGCTCGGCTACTCGGTGTCGCCGGCGATCGTGAACCACCGCTGGCAGGAAGCGCTCAAGGCCTTCGCGCGCAAGCTCGGGGTCTCGGCCATGAGCCACGGGCACATCTACCGGTGCACGGCCAGCAAGAAGGGGCACCCGCCCCAGAACTTCAGCATCTACGACCGCGACAGCGAGCAGGTCAACTGCGAGACGCGTTGGGGGTTCCGCCGGATCGTCGACATCGACGCCGCCTTCCCGCGCGAGGGCGACGGCATCAGCTTCTTCGGGGCGATCGCCGTGGACGACACGGGCCGCCGCAAGGTGCTGACGATGACGGCCATCGACATCGAGAAGATCGGCGAGTGGACCGGCCACACGAACGCGGCCTTCCAGATCGCCGTCTGCCGCAAGACGGGCATGATCGCCGCGATCAACGGCGAGGACGGCGAGCTCGCGGTCAAGATCCCGGGCAAGGATCAGTTCGAGGTCTTCGTCAAGCGCGCCACGACCGTGGACGTCGCGCGCGGGACTCTGGTGGTGCAGTTCGCCGACCGGACCACGGTCGAGTACAGCACCATGGCGGGGGGCAAGGCCTTCCAGTGCGGGACGGTGATCGCGCGGTCGGAGTACAACGACGGCGTGCTCAACGGCATCACCACCGCCGAGGACACCTCGCTCGGCATCTACGACTACGGCGAGCGGACCTACGGCCTCATCGCGATGCCCGACATCAAGACCATGGACCCCGAGGGTCTCGCCGACAACTTCTAGACGCAGCCGCGTCGACAAATCATGCCGCGCGGCCGTTTGGTACGTGCATCCGCGATCCTGCGGTTTGGCGTACTTGGCGGTGAAATACCCCTCCGCGCGGCACCTTTTTAGGCCTCGTCGGTGGCAACACCTACTACCAACGCCTGGTGACAGAGCATGTCGCCGGCGAGGCCTACCTTTCCCGCTTGGGGACCCCGTGCATGGATGCAACCCTCCACACGCATCCTGTCCGGGGCCCCTTGCGGCTTCTGGCAGTTTCTCACATGGCACGCACCTTGTGCGAGCCATATGATTGAGACGCCAGCTTGTCCGGTTCGAGAACGCGCTTCTCGGACCGGACCCCATCCCACTTTGACCGCAACGTGCTTGCGGATAAAGCAGGACAAAAAACCACCGTATATGGTGGTTTTTTTGTTTTTATCAATGAAATTTTGAGTAAGCGAATTGTCTACCGTATTCGCCGTACTTCCAATTTTTCTGCTGTCTTTGCCCGCCAGAGCGTTTCATTTTTTTCATCAATGTGACCGTCTTCGGTCCATGATTGATCGAGCAGCCCTTTGGAAGCATCAATGATGCGTATTGATCCGAACTTTATGCCGTGGCCGTACTTGGCGTCTGTCCGCCACCGCAGCGAATGGACGTAGGCTATTTTTGTTGGTTCATTCTGTTCGTTGTATTCGACCTCACTGACCAAAAGCATATGATCCAAATCGTGCTTTTCTCCTGTCCCAAGCATCGCGATGATGTCTCCCGGCGCAGCGTCTTTGAGTGCAATGGATTTTGAATTTTTTTCATTCGCAAATACCTGAACATTTACATTTTCCGCTGTGCGCAATTTACCAATAAGTTTTCTGAAGGGGTTTGTTGCTGACAATGCAATTGATTTGCGCAAAGCGCCATGGCGTTGGGCATTGAGGACATGATACACAAATCCTGAGCAGTCAATCCCAATATTATTGTCAACCATAAGCTCAGTAATGTCGGTCGCGGTAAGCGCGGAGAGCTGTTTGTGTTGTTTCATGGCGAGTATTTGAACTTCATGTTCAATATCTTCGGGCCGCCCTTTGCCAATATGCACGCCCAGAGCGCCGCGCACGCGATTTCTTTTGTTATTAAAATAAGGGCAGCGGACTGTTTTGCCGTCTATCTTCAAATGGGCATAGTGCTCGATCATGTCAAGCGCGGGTTGGGATAGGGTGGATTTCATAGAATTGCCTGTATCCGCGTGCCCAGTTCGTTGAGCTCGCCGTGTGCTTTCATCAGGCCGTGTTCGGAGCGGATACGCAGTATTTCTCCGCCGGGCGTAGTACCGGGCGATGGAATAAGAGTGAGACCGTCTATTTTGGTAAGCGCGTCCATAGCCTGAGGCGTCACACTATTGACTGTTTCTGTCACCCTGGAAATGATTTGCGCGCCGTCTTCAATATGCGTGACTGGCACATCTATAGGCAAACCGCAGAGTGCGGCCAAGTGAGCCTCAAAAATGGTCGTCCCGGCAGGGTCTTGCTTGGACTGCAAAAAAGATTCTGTCGGCACGGACGCGGGTTGGCGCGCGTTTATTTCTATCAAATAGAGCTTTTGCGATTGGCTATCGAGTACCACATCTATGCCAAAGGCACCCAGGTATCCATCTGCGTGAAGTTTGTCGCCGATTTCTTTGACCATGGTGGTGAACTGTTCTGCATTCTTTACCGAAAGCAGTTTGCTCGCAAGTTTCCAATCGTTCCCAACCGTAGCAAACGGGCGATCGGTAAACGGTGCCAGGCCAGTTATTTGGTAGCTTACAGATCCTACCAGCGTTCCACGTGGAGTGACAACATTGTTGCTGGTAATTGTTGAGCCGGTAATGTACGAGAAAGTGCGAGCCACGCGTTCGGGGAATTTGGCGCTGAGCTCGGTGAGTCCTGTCTCTGATTCAATCAAAAAGGTATCATTGCCGGTGTGAGACGCATTAAACTGAAGAATAAATGGTTTGCCCGGCCACACAATTTCTTTCACCGTGCTGACCGTGTGCGGCGGCAAAAAACGCGCAAGCTCGCCAAGCCATTCTATCTGCGATATTTTTTCTTCGACACGCGCAATCAACGCCGACTCCGGGTTCAATAAATGCCACCCCTTTTGCGTGCAGTATGCCTCGATTTGGGGAATATTTTTAAAAACAACAATACCGGGAGCTTTTTCATGCTGTGTCTGTACCATCGCCAGAAACGCCTCTGTCCGCGGGTGCTCCAGCAGCTCGCGGCTGGAAAGGATGCGGCCCTCATCCACGAGGACGATATTTGTTCGCCCCTCGGCAAGCTGTCTGGCGTATTCTGTGTTGTTTGCTATAATATAGTAACCTGGCGCGCCCAAATCCAGCTGAGCGGCACGCTCAACATCCAGGTTGATATAGACAAGAGGATTGTCCGCTATGTGCTGGTATAGTGCCTTCATACGGAGGATACTATAGCGGAAATGGGGTCGTTAGGCAATAAGAATCAAGTTGCAAAATCTAAGCAACCTATTCATTTTTGCATACAACGTACTGCTTATTTTGCCTACTCTGCTTACAGCTTACTGCTGGCCCATGAATGACCAACTCTACACAATGCTCAGGACGTTTGGAAAGGTAAGACTCTCCGAACCACTGAGTAAGCATACAACATTTAAAATTGGCGGGCCGGCTGATTATTTTTTGGTTGTTGAGGACAGTAGTAAGCGTATCGATCTTCTGAAATGGCTAGACAGTGAGGCAGTGGATTATGTTATGCTTGGCGGGGGAAGCAATATGCTCGTGCGGGACGAGGGATACCGGGGCGTTGCGATAGTAACAAAGGATGAAACATATGACATAAAAGGCACAACGGTTCAAACGGGTGCCGGTGTTGTCACAGTTAAACTTGCAAATGAAACGGTCAAAGCAGGGCTTACCGGCTTTGAATGGGGCGTGGGTGTTCCGGGGACAATCGGGGGCGCAGTCCGGGGGAATGCCGGTGCCATGGGACGAGAGATGAAAGATTCTGTCAAAGAGGTGGAGGCCTATATAGATGGAGACGTGGTACGGCTTTCAAATCAAGAATGCGGATTTGGATACCGCCACAGCATTTTTAAAGAAAATAAAGGTGTTATTCTTCGGGTATGGCTGGAGCTTGAAAAAGGTGACGCAAAAGCGGGAATGGCGCAGGCGCTTGGCGTCCTTCAGTTCAGGAATAAAACGCAGCCAAAGGGCTTTGCGTCTACGGGATGTATTTTTAAAAACGTTGATTTTGAGTCAAGCAAAACCCAGCTGCTCACCCATTTTGATGAGCAGGATGAAAAAATTCAGCAGTTTCTTCGTGTTGGCAAAATATCAGCCGGATGGCTGGTAGAACAGGCTGGTCTCAAAGGAGAAAAGCAAGGAAAAGCGCAAGTAAGCGAGGTGCACGGAAATTTTATTGTAAACCTGGGCGGGGCTGCGGCCATAGACGTCTTGACATTAATTGAGAAGATTAAAACAGCAGTGTACAATACATTTGATATTGAGTTGGAGGAAGAGATACAGGTTGTGGGATAAGAAAGCAGCCTAAGCAGAATAAGCTATAAGTAGATAAGCAGGGATTATTTATTCATTTGATAGGGGGGTATGGCAAAAATACAGACATTTAAAGATTTATTGGTATGGAACAAGGCACATGAAATGACTCTTTGCGTGTATCGTGCAAGCGCCATATTTTCGAAGGAAGAACTGTATTCACTTACAAGTCAGGTCAGAAGAGCGGCAGTCTCAGTTTCGTCAAATATCAAATATTACTTGCTCGGGACTTACACTATCTAAATGCTTCACAGTACGAAATAGTTGTGAACCTTACAGAAGAGGTGGGCAGGCTCCTGTCAGGTTGGCTCAAGAGTCAAAGAAAGTTTCTTTAAACCGATCACTTAATCTTCTTAGTCTGCTTATAACACATATTCCTTATCTTACCCTATGACCATCAACACCAAAGCCATTGGCATGGATATGACAGATGCAATAAACAGGTACGCTCGAGAAAAAGCCGAGAGCGTTGAAAAGTTTTTTGACAACATTCAGCAGATTGACGTGACATTTGGAAGCCTGAGCAATCATCACAATAAAGGAAAAATTTTCTTCGCGGAAATGAATGTGCATGTACCGGGCAAGAACGTGTTTGTGAAAAAAGAAGCAGATGATTTATACAAGGCAATAGACAAAGTAAAAGATCATTTGAAAGTTGAGTTTGAAAAAATGAAAGGAAAAATGCGCGATAAAGACAAGCAGAGTTTGCGCGATCAGAAAGGATATCAAATGTAATATGTCTGAAAAAAAAGGCGGCGGGTTTTCGGAGCGCATGTCCGGTGAACCCGTTCAATTGGAACAAGTAGCTCATGTGTTGCATCAGGCCATGGATGCCGGCGATCTTCTCATTGAGCCCGGCATGAATGAAACGGCATTTACCATGCGTGTGTATGATTTGCTCAAAGGAAAAAATGTGCATGTGGCGGGTGATGATTTACTTGGTTTAGCAGATCTTGCGCACGAGATGTTTGCTCAGCATATCGCGCACGTTGAAAAAGCGAAGGCCGAGGCCAAGCAAGGTCAGGTAGGCGCTGGAGAAACATCAAAGAGGGCAAAGAAAAAAAATGGTGGCGGACGGCGGAGTAGACGCGGCAGGTAAGAAAGATAAATGAAAAAACGGCCACATCCTTCATCCGCCTGCGGCGGATCCGGGATAGGGCCGTTTTGTTTTTTTGTGGAGTGGCGCGCGGGTGGACGTGTGTTGTCCTCCCCGCGCGTGTGCCCAAAGCGGGCTAGATGGCGGCGGCCTGCCCCTTCTTCTTCGCCTGCTTGGCGAGTTCCTTCAGGCAGCTGGCGCACTTGCACTGTTCAGAGCCAACGGACTCGTCTCGCGCGTGTCCGCACTGCGTGCAGCGATCAGTCCCGGTAGGGACCATGGTGCTGCAGGCGTTGCAGTACACGCGGTTGTTGGCCACGCTGTTCATCCGGTCACACAGCGCGCCGCGTCCGAGATCTCGGGCTGGTTGTGCGGTCGGCTCTCGGGTGTGAACGCGGCCACGAGCTCGTCCCGGGTGTGCTTCCGTGAGTCTGCATCTTGGCCGTCTCCGACCTGGTAGCCGCTCTGGCGCAGGGGAATCGGCCTGTTCTCGTTGGTGCCCATCAGTACCTCCTTGTTGGGCGTTTCTTGCCTTAATGTAGCGTTTTTTATTTTTTTTGTCAATGCTTTACATAGAGGAGGAAAAGTGATAGAATCGACCAGTGATAGGTGAGAAATACAACAATATTTTAGCAATATGAAATCTCTCAAAACCGTTTACGAAAAAGTATTTGGTTCTGCCAATCAGCAGACGCTCAAAGAATTGCAGCCTGTTGCTGAAAAAATTAATGAGTTGGAAGAATCATACAAAGCGCTGTCTGAGGAATCACTAAAGGGCAAAACCACAATTTTTAAAGAGCGTCTTTCAAACGGCGAGTCATTGGACGATATCCTGCCGGAGGCATTTGCTACCGTGCGCGAGACCGCGCGCAGAGTCATGAACATGCGGCACTACGATGTGCAGCTTATAGGTGGAATGGCTCTTCACAAAGGTATGATTGCCGAGATGCGTACCGGTGAAGGAAAGACATTGGTAGCAACATTGCCGGCTTATTTGAACGCGCTTGAAGGTAAGGGCGTTCATGTTGTCACTGTCAATGATTATTTGGCAAAGCGTGATGCGGTTTGGATGGGGCAAATATATGATTTTTTGGGGTTATCCGTTGGTATTATCCAAAATCAACGGGTGAGCTTTGTGTACGATGCCACGGCCAAGCCAAATTTGCAGGAGGGTACTGAATTGGATGGTGAGCGAGACGAAAAGGGCGGTTTCCATGTGGAACACGAGTATCTGCGTCCGGCCAGCAGGCAGGAGGCGTATGCTTGCGACATTACATACGGAACAAACAACGAATACGGATTTGACTATCTGCGCGACAACATGGTGCAAAAGTTGGAAGACATGGTTATGCGCCGCGGCAGTGAAATGCACTATGCCATTATCGATGAAATTGATTCCATTTTGATTGACGAGGCCAGAACGCCGCTTATCATTTCCGCGCCGGCCGAAGACGCGGCAGATCAGTATTATCAGTTTGCCAAATTGGTGAAAGTGCTCAATGAAAACGAGGACTACAATGTAGACGAAAAACTCCGCAGTGCCACCATGACCGAAGCAGGTATTCACAAAATTGAAATGGCGCTTGGCGTTGAAAATTTGTATGCCGAAGGGGGCATGCGCATGGTGCATCATGTTGAACAGGCACTCAAAGCGCAGGTGTTATTTCACAAAGACAAAGAGTACGTGATTGACGGACAAGAAGTCGTGATTATTGATGAGTTCACCGGTCGAAAAATGCCCGGTCGCAGATATTCCCAAGGATTGCATCAGGCAATAGAGGCAAAGGAGAGAGTTACCATTCAGCAGGAAAGCCGAACACTGGCGACCATTACATTTCAAAATTTATTCCGCATGTACGGAAAACTATCCGGAATGACGGGAACAGCGCAAACAGAAGAGGAAGAATTTAGAACCATATATGGCTTGGACGTGTTGGTTGTCCCCACAAATCGGCCCGACGCTCGTGTTGATCAGTCAGACAGAATATATAAAACAGAAAAAGGAAAATTCAATGCTGTGCTTGAGCAAGTCAAGATGTGTCAGGGGAAAAAGCAGCCACTGTTGATTGGTACAATTTCCGTTGAAAAAAATGAGCAGCTTTCTTTTTTCTTAACGGCCAATGGGATTGAACACGAGGTACTGAACGCGAAGAACCATGAGCGGGAAGGTGAAATAATCGCGCAGGCCGGTCGGCCGGGAGCCGTCACGTTGGCCACCAATATGGCCGGTCGAGGCGTGGATATTAAATTGGGGGGCGTCCCCTTTAACACGGAAAATGAAAAAACAGTGCTTGAATCAGGTGGTTTATTTGTGCTTGGCACGGAACGGCACGAATCACGACGCATAGATAATCAGCTGCGAGGTCGAAGCGCGCGTCAGGGTGATCCCGGTGAAACGCAATTTTATGTTTCCACCAATGATGACCTCATGCGAATTTTTGCCGGTGATCGCTTAAAATCCGTCATGGACAGACTCAATGTTCCGGAGGATATGCCGATAGAGCAAAAAATGATAACGCGCATGCTGGAAAACGCGCAAAAAAAAGTTGAGTCGCATAATTACGATATTCGAAAGCATTTGCTTGAATACGATGATATCCTCAATAAGCAGCGACATGTTATTTACAAAAAGCGGCGTCAAATTTTGGATGTTTTTGATGAGGGCGAACCGGAAGAAGGGGAACCCGCTAGTTTACGCGACATGATGCTTGGAATGATTGAGCAAGAGGTGGAGTTTTTGGTGAGCTATCATACGAACGAACAGGTGATTGATGAAGAGAAAAAAACGGATGAGTGGAACGTGCAAGAGATTATTGAAACCGTGAATACTATTTTTCAGCTATCAAAGGAAGATGAGCAGACACTTGTCTCCCTTGCGAATAAAACAAGCCAAAAATTTGATGATGTAAAAGCGCGCAGCGCGATGGTGGATTTTGTTATGGAAAAAGCGCGCGCGTCGTATGAGCGATTGGAGCAGCAGGTAAAAGAGTCCGCGCTCGCCATGCAGCAGGCGTCAGATGATATTATGACAGAGATAGAGCGGCAGGTTCTGCTGCGTGCCGTCGACACGTTGTGGGTTGATCACTTGGTGGAAATGGATTACTTGCGCACCGGCATAGGGCTGCAGGGATATGGACAGCGCGACCCGTTGATTGAATACAAGAAGCAATCATTTCATTTGTTCAACACGCTCCAGTCCAACATTCAAAAAGAAGTTGTGTATTCTTTTTACAAGGTGGGGATCGGGTTAAAGCTGGCGCCCACCATAATGGCGGATGACGCGCTGGTGTTGCAAGGAGCCGAAAAGACGTCTGAATCGCAAAAACAGGCGGCCGCGGGCGGTGGTGCGGGCACTGCGGCAAAGCCTAAAATGAGTAAGAAGGAGCGTAAGCGTGCAAAGCATATTCAAAAAGGTCTTGACCAATAGCGTCCGCTCGGCTATGATACTGGCCACATTCAACTTTTATGGCAAAGAAACAAATCAACCTTCGCAGTAAACTTCGATGGGGCATTGTCGGCGTATTTGCGCTGCTCATCTTGTCCGTTGGGTTTATTCTCCCTTCCGCATTTAACAGAGCGATTTCTTTTGTCGAGCGAACTACTGCCGTAAGCATCCCTCACATATCAGAAAAATCATTTAAGCTGGGGCTTGACTTGCAGGGTGGCGCGCATCTTATTTACAAAGCGAATGTTGCCAACATCCCACAAATTGATCGAGCCAGCGCCGTGGATGGTGTTCGCGATGTTATTGAAAGACGAATTAACGGATTGGGCGTTTCAGAGCCGAATATTCAGACCGCGCGTGTTGGCGAAGAGTATCGTTTAAATATTGAATTGCCGGGGATTGAAGATGTGAATCAGGCAATCGCGTTGATCGGAGACACGCCTATTTTGGAATTTAGGGAGCAGAACACCGAACCGCCGCGCGAATTAACCGAAGAAGAAGTGCAGATGATGAACGAGCGGAATGCGGTGGCACTGGAACGAGCGAATGAAGCGCTTGAAAAAGTAAAAGACGGCGCACAGTTTGACGATCTGGTAAAAGAATATTCAGAAGATTCAGATACCAACAATAATAATGGGTATATTGGATTTCTTGGTCCAAATACTGTTTTGGGAGAGCCGCTCTACCGGTGGGCCGCGACACACAACAGTGGTGATATTTCCGATACGCTTATCGAGTCCGAGGTTGCCCATCATATTGTCCGCAGAGGCGGCCAGCAAGATGGCGTCCCGCTTATTGATGCCAGCCATATTCTTGTGTGTTACCTTGGCGCCAGAAATTGTCCGAATCCAATGTACACCAAGGAAGAAGCCGCGGCACGCGCGCAGGAGCTATACGATGAAGCGAACGCGGACAATTTTGCCGCGCTCGCGCGGGATAATTCCGATGACCAGCTCAGTGCGTCAGAAGGTGGCTCGTTCTCTCCGTTCCCTGCCGGTAGCGGACCGTATCCCGAGCTTGATTCGGCAATCATCAATACAGAAGATGGACAAATTATCGGTCCGGTTGAAACACCATACGGGTATCATGTTGTATACAAACAGGGCACAACCGTGCCGACCGAATATGAAGTCTCTCATATTGCCGTGGCAAAAGTGCGAGAAGTGGACATTCTTCCTCCACAGGATCCGTGGAAACCAACAGAGCTTGGTGGAAAACAACTCGATCGCGCGGAAGTGGTCACGGATTCACGGACAGGCAATGTACAGGTGTCTCTTCAGTTTGACAGCGAAGGAACAGACTTGTTTGAAGAAATAACCAAGCGCAATGTTGGTCAGCCGGTTGCCATATTTTTAGATGGCCAGCCAATCAGCGTGCCAACAGTGCAGCAGGTTATTAGCGGAGGGAATGCGGTCATTACAGGAACGTTTAGCGTCCCAGAAGCGCGAGAATTAGCTCAGCGGCTCAATACAGGGGCGTTACCGGTGCCGATTGATTTGATTTCTGAACAGTCTGTTGGGGCCACGCTGGGCGCGGAGTCATTGCAAAAGAGTTTGAAGGCCGGGCTTGCCGGTATCATTCTCGTAATGATTTTTATGATGCTGTATTATCGTCTCCCCGGTATACTCTCTGTTATTTCGTTATCTGTATATATTTCGGTGTCTTTGGCAATTTTCAAGCTGATTGGGGTTACCTTATCGTTGGCAGGCATTGCCGGTTTTATATTGTCAATCGGTATGGCTGTTGACGCCAATGTGCTTATCTTCGAGCGGCTCAAAGAAGAACTGCGCGAAGGAAAAAGTATGAAGGCGTCTGTTGAGGAAGGATTTATCCGCGCGTGGTCATCCATTCGCGATGGAAACCTCTCAACATTAATCACCTGTTTTTTGCTCATTTGGTTTGGTTCCAGTTTTGTCCAGGGATTCGCGGCAACATTGGCAATTGGTATCTTGGTGAGCATGTTTTCCGCTATTACCATCACGCGCGTCCTCCTGAGGTTTGTGATTCCGTGGTTCGGTCACTATGGCAACGCGCTCTTTTTAGGGGCGAAGAAAACTAATGACTCTGACGTGTAATGCATAGTATGATGAATATTATTAAAAACAAAAAAATTCCATTTTTTATCTCAGGTTTGCTGTTCATAGCGAGTGTTGTGTTGATTCTAACAATCGGACTGAAGCCGGGTATCGATTTTACCGGCGGATCATTGCTTGAGCTGACCTTTTCTCAAAATCGTCCGGCGCTGCAGGATATGCAAATGGCGGTTGATACTTTGAATATTGGCTCCGCCGTTGTGCAGCCTGCTGACGAGGATGGGTATATTATCAAAATGCAATTTCTTGGAGAAACAGAGCATCAAGAGGTGTTGCGTGGTATCCGCACATATTTCAATGCAGAAGGTGGCCAAGCCACGGAAGTAGTGGAAACGTCCGAGGGAATAACTATTGGAATCGCACAGGGAGGTGATACCGAGCCAACGCAGCGCATATTGGAAGATCGATTTGAAACTATTGGTCCTTCCATCAGTAGCGAGCTGCAAGCACGATCCTGGGAAGCCGGTATTGCGGTGATGATTGCGATTGTTCTTTTTGTGGCATATTCATTCAGGAAGGTGACCAAACCGGTGTCTTCCTGGAAATACGGCATGACCGCTATTATCGCGCTTGTTCACGATGTTGTCATCACCATGGGGGTTTTTGTTCTGCTTGGTCATTTTTACGGTATTGAAATTGATATTCCATTTGTAGTTGCCATGTTAACGATCCTTGGATATTCAGTAAACGACACCATTGTGGTATTTGATCGTATTCGTGAAAAACTTATTCGCGAGGGGCGAAACGCGTTTGCTCAAACAGTTAATAACGGTGTGGTTGAAACGATTCCACGATCGATCAATACGTCACTGACCACGCTGCTGGTCTTGGTTGCTTTATTTATTTTTGGTGGCATGTCCATTCACTATTTCGCGCTCGCTCTTATTATTGGCATCGCCTTGGGAACCTATTCTTCCATTTTTTTGGCCAGTCCATTGCTGGTTGTGTGGGAGCAGGCGGGGAGAAGAAAGGTGTAGTCTGGTGGGACAGTAAAAAATCGGATCTTCCGATTTTTTTTATTTCTTGCTATACTTGGATAGAAATACCGGTATAGAGACAAAGCGCACCGTTGCTCCGTTTTACGGGTAGGCATGGAGTGTGTCAACACATACTGCTTTGAATTTACTTCCTAACTCCCAACATGTCCGATACACTCATCCGTCATTTGATCGCCCTTATCGGCACGATTGTCTCGGGCCTGATTTTTTGGGCGGCGTATTATTCCGGCGTAAATGGTTGGTGGTTCACGGTGTTCGGTCTTTTCATTGTGTATTTTATTGTATACGCACTTGTTGAAGTATAACTATGGACCAGGTGTTGGATATCGCGCAGACCATTTTTTCTCAGCCGGCAGCCAAGATCATCTTGGATCTTTTTGCGATTGGGGGGTACCTCATTTTTGTGTGGCTTTTCTTGTATGTTGCCATTGGATTTTATCGGGATTACAGAGAAAATAAATATACGGCCGACTGGAAATGGATTGTGTTAGCAATAGACATTCCGCCACTCAATGTGCAGACACCAAAGGCTATCGAGCAAATGTTTTCGCACCTGGCCGGCGCGTTTGAGTCTCCCAATATAGCGGATGCTTTCCGCGGTGGGTACAAGCAGCGGTGGTTCAGTTTTGAAATCATCAGTATAGAAGGGTATACACAATTTTTAGTGCGTACGGAAGAAACATATCGAGATTTGGTTGAGGCATCTATTTATGCCCAATATCCTGAAGCGGAGATAACCGAGGTGGAGGATTATGTGAATACTGTTCCGTCAACATATCCAAATGATACGCATGACATTTGGGCGGGAGATTTTGGACTTGCCGAGGATGACGCGTACCCGATTCGCAATTACAGAGAATTTGAGCATAGCATATCAAAAGATACGGTTTTAAAAGATCCAATGGGCGCTGTGCTTGAAAATTTTAGCCGTATGGGACCCGGAGAGCAACTGTGGCTGCAAATTTTGATTGAACCGATTGACAACGGATGGAAAGAAAAGGCGATTAAGAAAATTAAAGAGCTGATTGGGGAAAAATCATCCGGTGGTGGAAACAAATACGTGGATGCCATGCTTGGCGCGCCCATTAAACTATTGGAGGGTGTTGGTGACCAAGTATTTGGACGTGAAGAGTCTGAATCGTCATCGTCGAGTGATCGTGATGATGGAGAGCAGAATAAACTGCGCTATTTGACACCCGGCCAGACAAAGGTTATTGAAGCCATGGAGGAAAAAATTTCGTTGATAGGATTTAAAACAAAAATGCGAGGGGTGTATGTTGCCAGAAAAGAAGTATTTCGGCCATCACGCGGGGTAAGCGGACTGATCGGGTCAATGACTCAGTTTAACGTCCCAACGTCAAACTCCATTGTTCCAAAGTATGGTGTTGGCACGTCCTACTTTTTTAAAGACATGCGTTCAAATGCGAAAAAAAATTTGATGATGAGCGCGTACAAAAAAAGAAAGATAAAACCGGGAGCGACACCGTTTGTTTTGAATGTTGTGGAGCTGGCGACCGTATGGCATTTTCCCATGTCGCATGTCAAAACGCCCATGCTGCAAAAAGTGGAAACAAAGCAATCCGAGCCACCAATCGGTTTGCCCATTGAACGTCTGGCGCCGCAGGTATGGGACGTTCCCGTGGAAAAGGAAATTGTGAAAGAACCCGGCACGCATACGGACGCGTATGGTTATACCGGTGATATGAAGTTTGGATAGACAATCTGTACACGCGTCGATGACAAAAAATCGTCCCGAGGCCTCCTCCCGGAAGCATCCATTTGTGGATGCGCAGGGGCGAAGCGGGACGGTTTTTTAAACCCTTGATTTATGCCCGTATTTGGGCTATTCTCAGCTGGTATGTGGGTCAAAGATATTTTGGACAAAAAATCGCATATTTTAGCGCTTTCTCCCATGGCTGACATGACCGACTCTGCCTTTTGTCAGGTGGTCAGGCGCATTGGCGGTGCTGATATTGTTTTTCGTGAAATGGTCTCCAGCGAGGCCATTGTTCGTGATAATGAAAAGACCCTGGGCATGACGGATTTTGTGGAGACAGAGCGGCCGATTGTGCAGCAAATTTTTGGCGCGGATCCGGCTACCATGGCGCGTGCTGCCGCGATTGTCATGGAGCATGCCGGGCCAGAGGGGATTGATGTTAACATGGGCTGTCCGGTATATAAAATTACGAGCAATTTTAATGGTGCGGCATTGATGAAAGACCCAGTATTAGCATCAAAAATTGTCAAAGAAATGAAACAGTCGATGGGGGATACACCGCTGTCTGTGAAGATTCGATTGGGTTGGGACGATCCGGACGCGTTCAAAACATTTATTCCTGCTATTGAGCGGGCAGGAGCGAATTTAATCACCATTCACGGGAGAACAAAAGCACAGGGCTACAGCGGGATAAGTGACTGGGATAGAATTCGTCAGGCAAAGGAGATTGCCACTGTCCCACTTTTAGCAAATGGCGATATTCACGAGTGGCATCAGGTGGATGACGCATTGCGTCAAACCGGGGCAGATGGGGTGCTTATCGCACGCGGCGCTTTGGGGAATCCATGGTTTTTTCAGCAGTATTTGAATCAGAATGGCGATATCAAAATGGAAGAGCGAGTCCGCGTGGTAAAAGAACACGCCCGCTCGCATGTGGCGCAGTACGGTGAACGTGGTATAGTAACATTCAGAAAGCATCTTGCCTGGTATTTTAAGACAAACAAAATAGGATTTGACATTCCCGGGATCAAAGATATTCGCGCGCGATTGGTCAGGGTTCAATCACTTCAGGAGCTCGATGCTGTGCTTGACACTTTGTAGCGCAGCGGCATCACTCTACAGCAATTTAGCAATACGAGAATATAATTTACCTTGGATGTCAGACACGCAACTTATAAAAGACAAGATTGACATTGTCGACTTTATTGGGGAGTATGTCCAGCTCAAGCCTGCTGGCATAAACCACAAGGGCTTGTGCCCGTTTCACAATGAAAAATCTCCCTCCTTCATGGCAAGCCGTGAGCGAAATTCTTGGCATTGTTTTGGTTGCAGCAAAGGGGGAGATATTTTTACGTTTGTTCAGGAAATAGAGGGCATGGATTTTATTGAAGCACTGAAACTTCTTGCCGGCAGAGCCGGAGTCGAATTGTCGACCAAGCAATCCGAGCTCGAGTCCAGTGAAAAAAATAGGCTCAAGGACATCATGACCGATGCCGCCCGTTTCTATCACAATGTCCTTACAAAAATCGACAGCGCAAAGTCGGCACGTGAATATTTGCGGCAGCGGGGGTTGCTTCCGGCAACAGTCGAAACATGGCAGATCGGATATATTCCGGATCAGTGGGATTTGCTGACCCAGTATTTGCTCAAAAAGGGATTTGGCATTGACGATTTGGTGGCAAGCGGCATGACCATAAAGCGCGAGCGCGCGAATGCGCAGTCCGGGAAAGGATTTTATGATCGGTTTCGCGGTAGAATAATGTTCCCCATTCGGGATGTCCATGGTAATGTTGTCGGGTTTACCGGACGCGTGCTTGTAGAAACGGAAAAAAGTGGAGGGAAGTATGTCAATACGCCGCAGACCCCGCTGTATGATAAGTCGAGCGTTGTATTTGGCCTGGATAAAGCAAAGCATGAAATTCGGAAAAAAGATGTTGTTGTGATGGTTGAGGGGCAAATGGATGTTATCGGCGTATGGCAATCCGGCATGCCCAACGTGGTCGCGACAAGCGGAACAGCGCTCACAGAGCAACAAGTCGCGCTGTTAAAGCGCTACGCGCAGAATATCTCAATCGCGTTTGACGCCGATGATGCCGGTTATAAGGCGGCAAAACGCGGGATTGACTTGGCTCGACAGGCAGGCGTAAACGTTCGAATTATCCGGGTACCGGATGGTTTGGATCCGGACGATTTTGTAAAAAAAGACCCTGAAGGATGGAGAGGAGCGGTTGCCGATGCGGTGGATGTTATGCAGTGGTACGTTGACCGCGCGTTTGCGGGTCAAGATCTCAAAAATCCAAAGCACAAACAGGTGATCGCGAATGAATTGCTTCCTGAAATAGCGCGCATACCATTTGCTGTAGAAAAGGATCATTGGCTCCAAGCAATTGCCGCCAAACTTGGCGTAGATCCGGGCATCCTCCGGCAAGATATGCCGGACGTGCGCGAAAGTGCCGAGACGGTGCAATCCCGGGGACAGGCACCATCGTCCCCGCCCGAAGAAAAAAAACAAAAGGGAGGACAGAGGGACACACTTGAACAACACGCGCTTTCGCTTCTCTTAACCAGGGGGATTGTCGATGGGGACGCGTTTTTACGTCTGGATCCTGTCTTTGCGACGTCTGCCTACCGGCCACTTTACGAATTGTTGAAAAAAGGCTATACTGAGGGAAACTCTATTGATATTGAGAGTATTATATCTCAACTATCAGATTCAAATTTACATCAAACACTCAATAGCCTCCTCCTCAAGGGTGACGAGGTTTTTTCGCTTATTGATAACAGTGTCATTATCTTAGAGTTTCGCCAGCTGGCGCAGCAGATAGTGGTCGGATGGAAAAAAGAAATTCGGCAACAATTGCAGCTGGAAATTGCCCAGGCCGAGCAGTCAGGTGATGACAAAAAAGTGGCGGAGCTGCTTCAACAGGTATCATCGCTCTAGTGTTACACCAACAATATATTATTCAGTGTTTATCGTAAAATGCCTCAGCAAAGAAAGGCAACAACTAAGCAAACCGCTGCCAAAAAAAAACAAGGCACGGCAAAAAAACGTGCATCAAAAAATGCACGTGAATTGAATAGCAAAAAAACAGCCTCCAGTAAGGCTCCCAAGAAAAAAGCCGCATCGCTCAAGGCGGTCGTCAAAAAAAATAGTGGGTCGAGAAAGTCCGAAAAAACGGCAAAGCCAACCAAGCCGGTCCGACGTCTTTCCAAGAGAGACGATGAAGTTATTATCCCGGCAGAAGAGAAGCTCTGGGACATGCTGCAAAAGGGAAGAAACAGAGGATTTATCACGGAAGCGGAAATTTTTTCCACGTTTCCTTTTGTTGAACATTGCATTGATTTGTACGAGGGTTTTTTGGATATTTTGGAACGGAACGGCGTGCCGATTGTCCAGCAGGAGGCCGGATTGCTTGGAAACCGGTCCGAAAGAAAAGAACTATTGCATTCTATCCAAGGTCAACAGCCGGATGCGGAGGGGGGCACCTTTGATTTGGGAAAAATTTCTCAGGATTCGATTCAAATGTATTTGAGGGAAATAGGAAAGATCCCGTTGCTCAATGCCGAGGAAGAAGTATCTTTGGCAAAAGGCAAAGAACGAGGCGATCGATCCGCGGAGCAAAAAATGATAGAGGCGAATTTGCGTTTGGTTGTTTCGATTGCGAAAAAGTTTGTGGGCAAACAGCTGACATTGCTGGATTTGATTCAGGAGGGCAATATCGGTTTATTTCGGGCGGTAAAAAAATTCGATTATAGAAAAGGGTACAAATTTTCAACATACGCCACCTGGTGGATCAGGCAGGCTATCACGCGGGCGTTGGCAGACCAGTCTCGGACCATTCGTATTCCGGTACACATGGTTGAAACCATCAATCGCTTTAAGCAAATTCAGCGGCGATTATTGCAGGACTTGGGCCGCGATCCGACACCGGAGGAGCTGGCCGCTGAAATGGGTGAAGAACTTCTCAAAATCAAGCACATCATCAAAATATCTCAGGACACGATCTCACTGGAGACATCGGTGGGTGACGACGATGATGATGATTCTCCACTGTCTGATTTTATAGAGGACGTAAAGAACGCGTCACCATCGCACGTGGCAGGGGTCGAATTACTTCGAGAGTATATTGGCGAAGCTATTTCGCAGCTTTCACCCCGAGAGCAAAAAATCTTGGAAATGAGGTTTGGCCTCAGGGACGGTGTGACGCACACCTTGGAAGAGGTCGGCCGAGAATTTGACGTCACGCGTGAGCGCATTCGACAAATCGAAGCGAAGGCGCTTGAAAAAATAAAAGGATTTAATATCATCAGTAAACTGAGAGACTATTAGCGAAGGCATCCCGACTCAATCGGGATGTCTTTCTTTCCGTTTTGTGATATACTGCCCACATATTTGAGGAGCGTATTTCAAACAGTGAAATACATTTTGATTTTTTGGGATTTAGAATCTGGCATTCATTGGAGTATGGCTATATTTCAAAAAAATGAAGGATACCTTGGTATTGACATAGGCGCACACGGCATTAAGTTGGTTGAGCTCCATAAAACCAAGGGAAGGCCGCAACTTTGGACGTACGGTGTGGCGCATGAGCATCTTGATATCCATCCGTCAGAGCCGGCACAGGCCGGACGCGAGAACGCCATGGAGGAGTACAAACGCCTTACCGGTCAAAATGCGTCATCTCAAAATCAGCTATCGGTTGAAGATCGTATTGAACAATACGCCGAGATCCTCAAGCAGCTTTTAAAAGAAACACGGGCGACCGCGCGACGCGCGACCGCGAGTTTACCCGTATCACACGTATTTCATGCCATCGTCACCCTTCCGGCCGATGCTCAAAAAGAGTTGGATCATCATGTCAAAGCAAAAGTAAAAAAGATGCTTCCACAACCAATTGAGAACATGCAGGTCGTGCATCAGTTGATCCCGGATGGAAAGGATGTCAAAGCAAGAAAATATTTGCGCGTCCTGGTGACTGCCGCGCCAAAATCGCTGGTGTCTTTTTACAGCATGATTTTTGCAAAAGCAGGGCTTCAGCTTGAAGAGCTGGAAACCGAGGCCTTTGCACTGGAGCGATCACTTATTGGTCATGACCAGTCCACGTCAATGATAATTGACATCGGCGCCGAGCGAACCAATCTTTTTATCATTGATCAGGGTTTACCTATCACGCATCGCAGTATGAATGCCGGGGGTAATGTACTGGATGCGCTCTTAACGCAGCGGCTTGGCATATCGGAAGACATGGTTGGGCAGATGAAAAAGGATCTTTCGCAGTTACCGAGCGGGTCGGTCCATACGGCCATCGTGGATGGTTTGGTGAGCCCTATTATCAAAGAAATCAGCTATGGTATTGAATTGTTTAGCGCTCAAACAGGCAATGAAGGCAAGCGCTTGGAGAAGATCGTATTGACAGGGGGGAGTGCTCTTTTCCCACCTGTTTTGGAAGCTATACAGGCAAAGTTTCCGGTTAAAGTGTTTATTGGTGACCCGTGGGCCAGAGTCGTGTACCAGCAGGGTCTGAAGCAGGTACTCGATGAGTTGGGGCCGCGCATGGCTGTCAGCATCGGGTTGGCAATGCGAAATATTGTCTAAATAATATGCTTGTAGTACAATAAAAGCAGGTAATACTAAGACATATGGCAGGAAAGAAAATTAATATTCTCCTTATCGAGGATGATACATTTTTGTCCAATATATATAAGACCAAGTTTGAAATGGAAGGATTTCATGTGCTCACCGCGGAAAATGGTGAAGTAGGCATGAAGGAAGCAAAAAAGAAAACACCGGATATCATTTTGTTGGATATTTTACTACCAAAGATAGATGGATTTACCTTGCTTGAGCAGTTCAAAAGTGATGCGGTGCTAAAATCGGTTCCGGTTATATTGCTGACCAATTTGGGTCAAAAAGGCGACGTGGAAAAAGGATTGGCGCTTGGTGCAGAGGATTATTTGATTAAAGCTCACTTTAAGCCGTCCGAGACCGTTGAAAAGGTTCGCAAGGTTCTGGAACGCGTATCTAACAAGTAAATGACTATGCCCACTTTGCAACGAAGGAACAAATATGGTTTTACGCTGATCGAGTTACTTGTCGTAATTGGCATTATTGGTTTGTTGTCTGTTCTTTCGGTTATTGCGTTGGGTTCTGCGAGAGAAAAAGCACGTGACGCAAAGCGTGTGGCTGACCTGGAAAAAATGCAATCGGCTCTTGAGCTTTATTTCATCGCGCACAATGAGTACCCTCTGGCGGGTGACGCCGTACCATTGGGGGCGGGGACGGCAAGCTGTTTTGGTGTTGATGGCTTTGGGGCAATCGGATGCGCCGGCAGCTATTTGGAGCGGGTACCCGTGGACCCAAGCAGTGGTTCATATATCTACACATCGGCAGATGGTGTCAGTTACCAAATTCAAGCCGATTTGGAAGGCGATGTCGATGGACTTCGCGCGCACGTGGTCGCAACACCGTCTGGCATCAGTAACGCCGGGAATTAAGTCCTATGGTATTTGTTATTGCAATAATTGCCGGGCTCTTGCTTGGCAGTTTTTTAAATGCCTGGGTTTGGCGAACCAGGCACATGTTTGCGTTGTCCGGACGGTCGGTTTGTCCGGCGTGCGTCCGCGTGATTTCGTGGTACGATAACATTCCCATCATCAGCTATATTGTTCTTGCCGGGAACTGCCGGCACTGTAGCAGCCGCATCCCACTTTCATATGTGTTTGTTGAAGCATGGCTTCCGTTGGCATTTGTTGGTACGGCTGTTCTCTCTGACTCAAGCAGCCTTACCGCTGCGCTTGCGTTTCAGTGGTTTATTATTTTTTTGTTGACCTTTGTATTTATCTACGACGCAAAGTACCGGCTGATTTTAGACCGCGCGACAACGATACCAGCGGTGATATTGTTTGGAGCGTTTTGGTATTTGGGGATACATACGCCGCAAACCATGCTGATCGGCGCGGTGGTCGGCGCAGGATTTTTTTGGTTTCAATATGTTCTGTCACAGGGGCGATGGATTGGCGGTGGTGATATGCGACTTGGTTTTTTCATGGGGGTTGTCTTGGGATGGCCGCTTATCTTGGTGGCGTTATTTCTTGCCTACATCGTCGGCGCGGCCGTAGGAGTTGGTATGCTTGCCTTGAGAAAAAAAGACCTGCAAAGCGCCACGCCGTTTGGCACGTATTTATCAGCCGCGACGTTGGTGACGTTGCTGTGGGGGCAGAGGCTGCTTGATTGGTACATGACATTTTTATGAGTGATCGATTTAAAGTATTGCTTGCAGTGTACATCATTTTTCGACGTGGAAAAGATGTTTTTTTAATACGCCGATTTAACACAGGATACTCAGATGGCATGTACACTCTTCCCTCGGGCCATGTGGAAGACGGTGAGTCCATAGTGGACGCGGTCTTGCGAGAGACAGAAGAGGAAGTTGGGGTTCGGCTGAAGGAAAATCAAATTCGACATGTGCATACTATGTACCGCTACAGGAAAGATGATCCCTACATTGATTTTTATTTTGAAGCAGTCGACTGGAGTGGTGAACCGTGCAATGCTGAAGATCACAAGTGTAATCATGCGGATTGGTTTAACGTAAATGATTTGCCGGACAATATTTTGCAGTATATTCCTGCAGTGTTGATTTACCTCAGTCAGGATCGGGTTTTTTCCGAATTTCTTTTAGAAATATAATATGATAAAAAAAAGCGTGCAGCAGAGGGCAAAAAAATTGCGTGCGCAGATAGATGATTTGCGCTATCGCTATCATGTTTTGAACGATCCGGAGGTGACGGATGCCATGTATCAGGGATTAATGGATGAACTGCGAAAGATTGAAGAACAGCATCCGTCACTTGTTACTGCTGATTCGCCAACACAACGTGTGGCAGGTATTCCTGCGCAAGGATTTCATAAAATAAAGCATACTGTTCCGCAGTGGTCTTTTAATGATGCGTTTGATGAGTTAGATTTAAAGGCGTGGGAAGATCGCATTGTAAAGATACTTGAAAAAAAATATGGCTCCAAGCCGAAAGATCTTTCATATACAGCAGAATTGAAGATTGACGGGTTGCATATGGTGCTTACCTACGCGGACGGACAGCTTATGAGTGGTGCTACAAGAGGTGACGGAAAAGTGGGGGAAAATGTTACACAAAATATAAAGACGATAGAGACGGTGCCTCTTACATTGAAGAAAAAAATTGATATTGTCGTGGAAGGGGAAGTATGGATGGATAGAAAACATTTTGCCGCGCTCAATAGGCAGCGCGAAAAATTGGGTGAACCATTGTTTGCCAACCCACGCAATGCGTCCGCAGGGACTATTCGTCAGTTGGATCCACGTGTTGTGGCGGCGCGCAAATTGTCGCTGACTGCCTATGATATTTCAGCCGGCGCTATCCCCTCTACGCAGGCCGAGGAGCTGGAGCAGCTCAAGCAGCTAGGATTTTTAACAGATGATTATTGGAAGGTGTGTAAGAACACGGATGATATGTTGGCAGTCTATCATGATTGGGAGAAAAGAAGAGATTCTCAACCATTTTGGATTGATGGCCTTGTCATTAAGGTCAATCAACGGCAGTATCAGGACGATCTTGGGTATACCGGGAAGGCCCCACGGTGGGCCATTGCGCTCAAATTTGCGGCAGAACAGGGGACTACGACCATAAAGGATATATATGTCCAGGTTGGTAGAACCGGTGCTCTCACGCCTGTTGCGCTTATGGAGCCTGTTCGCCTCGCCGGCACGACTGTGACCCATGCCACGCTTCATAATTTTGATGAAATTGCGCGTCTTGATGTCCGAATTGGAGATACGGTAGTGGTGGAAAAGGCGGGAGATATTATTCCAAAGGTGGTTCGAGTTCTTGAAAAAATGAGAAGCGGCAATGAAAAGAAAGTGCGAGCGCCAAAAAAATGTCCGATATGCAAGTCGGAGGTACGCAGAGATGAGATAGGAGATAAAGGCAGAAAGGGAGCCGGGCTGTATTGCACAAATAAAAAGTGTTATTCGCAGGAACTGCGAAGACTGGGTCATGTTGTGTCCAAGAATGCGTTCAACATTGATGGATTGGGAAAAAAAATTATTGAGCAGCTCGTGAATGAAGGATTGGTAAAAAATGCCGCTGATTTTTTTACCCTGACAAAAGGGGATATTGAACCAATGGAGCGGTTCGCAGAAAAATCCGCGGAAAATCTTATTGAGGCTATCGCGGCATCAAAAAATATATCGCTTGCGCGATTTGTGTATGCCCTTGGTATTCCACATGTGGGGGAAGAGACCGCTATTCGACTGGCTACTCACTTTGGAACAATGCGGGCAATTATGAATGCTGATTGTGAAAAGTTGGAAGACGTGCATGACGTTGGATCCAGGGTTGCGGCGTCTATTGTCGAGTATTTTGAAAATAAAGAGAATCAATATTTGGTTGAGGATTTATTCAAAAGTGGCGTTGAGATCAAAAAACAAGAGGCACATAAAAAGAATAAAGCATTATCCGGAAAAACGTTTGTTCTCACCGGTACTTTGCTGTCCATGACACGAGATGACGCAAAGGCAAAAATCAGATCGAATGGAGGCGATGTGGCAGGATCAGTGAGTAAGAATACAGACTTTGTGATTGCCGGAGAAAATGCTGGTAGCAAGTTAGGCAAAGCGCGAGAGCTTGGTGTTGTTATCTTGACTGAAAAACAATTTTTGAAGATAGTATAAGTTCATTTGTCAAGAGTGTCACCATAGGCTACACTATATGCACTATGTCTATTCAAAATAAGGATATCGAGCATGTTGCCAAGCTGGCGCGGCTATCGCTTTCAGAGGAAGAAGTAAAAATGTATGCAGAGCAACTGTCAGTTATTTTTGAGTATATGGATTTGTTGAAGACTGTTGATACAGATGGTGTCGCAGAAACGTGCCAGGTGACCGGGTTGGAAGATGTGTTCCGTTTTGATACGCAAGAGCCGTGTGACCCTGAAGTACGCGCAAAACTCATTGCCGGATTTCCGGATCGGTCGGGAAATTTACTGAAGGTAAAGGCTGTATTTGATGATGTATGAGATTGAATGAATTGACTATTGCCCAGGCTGCTGCCGGGCTAAAAAAAAGGGAATTTTCCAGTGTTGAGTTGACGCACTCTTGTTTAGATAGGATAGATGCTAGAAATGAGTCTATTCATGCATTTATATCTGTCAATGAAAGCGCAATTGATTCAGCAAAAGCTGCTGATGAAATGTTGAAAGGGGGGAATGTTCACCCGCTTACCGGCATTCCGTTTGGTGTTAAAGACGCCATATGTACCAAGGATACTCGCTCTACGGGTGCTGCAACTATTTTGGATAATTATGTCCCACCATTTGACGCAACAGTCATACGCCGTTTGCGTGATCGTGGCGCGGTGATTGTTGGTAAGCAAAACTGCGATGCGTTTGGACATGGAGCAAGCAATGAAAACTCCATGTATGGGGCGGTGCACAATCCACACAATGAAAAAAAAGTGGCGGGTGGATCCTCCGGAGGTTCTGCCGCGGCTGTAGCGGACAACCAGTGCATTTTTTCAATCGCTGAAGATACGGGCGGATCAATTCGGCAGCCGGCATCACTGTGTGGCGTGGTTGGTTTACGGCCAAGTTATGGACGCAATTCTCGTTATGGGATTATGCCCATGGCAAGTTCGCTTGATACGGTTGGACCGATCACAAAGACTGTAGAGGATGCGGCTCTTCTTATGGAAGTAATGGCAGGACAGGATCTAAAAGATGCAACCACAGTACCAGATTCTGTCGATGAATATTCAAAATTTTTGGATAGGCCCATACAAGGAATGAGAGTAGGTGTCCCAAAAGAATATTTTGAACACCATGGAATTGATAGTGAAGTTCTTACCTGTATTCGAACTCAGCTCAAGAGATTACAAGAAATGGGCTGCGAACTTGTTGATATTTCGCTTGCTCACACAAAATATGCGATTCCGGTTTACTATATTATTGTGCCGAGTGAAGATTCTTCTAATCTGGCGCGGCTGGATGGCATCAGGTATGGTGTACGGGCAGAGGCTGATTCACTGTATGATGTGTATGCGCTGTCGCGTGCCCATGGATTTCCAAGCGAGGTCAAGCGAAGAATAATGATCGGGACATATGCATTGTCAGCCGGATATTTTGATGCATATTACCGTAAGGCGCAGCGCGTACGGACTCTCATAAAACAAGATTTTGAAACGGTTTTTGAAAATCAAGTTGATATCGTTGTGACACCGACATCACCATTTCCGGCATTTGATTTGGGTGCAAAAGCAGATCCACTTTCTATGTATTTGGCAGATGTGTTTGTAAGCCCTGCCTCGTTGGCGGGCGTTCCCGCGCTCTCTGTCCCGGCAGGAACAACAACAGATGGCTTGCCAATTGGACTTCAAATAATCGGACCACGCTTATCGGAAGGTATTATTTTAAATGTTGGCCACCAACTCACCGCCAATTAATCATTTTTTACTATGCCAAAGAAAAAAGAGGGGATGTCATTTGTTGATTTTAGCGAGCGTCTCAATGAGTCCGGAAATTTTCGAGAACCATGGAGGATTTTTCGTATCATGTCCGAATTTGTGGAGGGGTATCAATTTTTGAGTACGGTAAAGCAAGAAGTAACCGTGCTTGGATCCGCTCGCACAAAGAAGGACACAAAATATTATAAACTTGCTCGTGAGGTCGGAAAATTATTGGCGAAAGATGGGTACACCATTATGACCGGAGGAGGCCCCGGCATCATGGAAGCCGCCAATAGGGGGGCAAAGGATGCCGGCGGAGAGTCCATCGGTATCAACATTCAACTTCCATTTGAACAAACAATAAATCCTTTTGTCACCAAGTCAATCAACGTATACTATTTTTTTACCAGAAAAGTTTTTCTAACCTCACCGGCGCATTCATTTCTTTATTTTCCGGGTGGGTACGGAACGTTGGATGAATTTTTTGAAGTGGTCAATCATATGGATTTGGGAAAGATGTGTCATGTCCCTACCATTTTGGTTGGGCCGGAGTATTGGAACCCACTGTTGGAATTCCTTCAAAATGAAGCGTGTTCGCGCGGTATAATTGACCAAAAGGAGGTGGAGCGTTGGATTGTGGTTGACAGCGCAAAGCAAGCACAAAAAGCGGTGAAGGCACATGGGAAAGAAGCCGGCGTGTGTGAGCTCTCGCCATCCAATTTTCATTCGGGTCAGGCAGACATGGACTGGCGTGTTTTTAGCATCATGGCTGAAATAGTGCAAGGGTTTGAGTTTTTGACGGGCTTGGTGGAAGACGTAACGGTTTTGGGTACCCGTTCAATTGGTACGGAAAGTCCTTACTATGCCGCGGCAAAAGATCTTGGAAAGCAACTGGCTGAAAACGGGTACGCTACAGTAACCGGTGGCGCGGACGGCATTGCGGAAGCCGCGAATAAGGGAGCCATGACAGCGGGCGGTGAGTCATATGGCATTGGACTGACAGTCAATAATGAGCAGCGGCTAAACGATTATCTGAATAAATCCATCATGTTTAAGTTCCCGTTTACACGGAAACTCATTGTTACAGCTCCGTCAAAAGCATTTGTCTTTTTTCCTGGCGGGTTTGGCACCATGCACCACTTGCTAGAAGTGCTAACGCTTATTCAGACAGGCAAGATGCAAAAAATACCGATTATTTTGTACGATAGCGCATTTTGGGCGCCATTTAATAAATTTATTGAGCAGGTCTTGAACAAAAAATTTCATACCATATCGCCGTCTGACGCATCGTTATATACGGTGGTGGATGATATCGATGATGCTATGAAAATTATCAACAAATTTAGAAAGAAAAAGTCACCAACAAAGAAATGATTCCCTGGTTTGAATATCATATTGTACAGCTCGGCCCCATACCCATTCAAGTATGGGGATTTTGGGTTGCTACCGGTATCGTGGTCGCGACCATGCTTCTTGCCAGGCAGCTAAAAAAGCAATATGGCATTGATCCCGTGCATGTGACTGATATCGCAACCTATTTGGTTGTTGCCGGTTTTTTGGGGGCGCGTGTCTTTCATATAGTGCTCTACGAGCCTGCGTTTTATGCTTCAAATCCGCTTGAGATTATCAAAATTTGGCATGGTGGCCTTTCTTCGTTTGGCGGCTTTGCCGGGGCATTGGTGGGCCTTTGGATTTTTAAAAAAAGAAAGGGATTTGCTTGGTTAAAAAAAATCTCATTTATCGAGTTTGTTGATCAAGCAGCTCAAATGTTGTTGCTTGGCTGGATGATTGGTCGCATTGGCTGTGTGATGATTCACGATCATCCCGGTATAGCGTGTGATTGCGTGTTTGCGCTTAACAATCCAAACGGTCCGCGACTTGATATGGCATTGCTGGAAATTATTGGTCTGCTTCCGCTTGCGACATTTTTTGTAGTAAAACGGAATAAGAAATTCTCTCCCGGAATGAAAACATCCATTCTTCTGGTGTATTACGGCGTGCTTCGATTTGGTTTGGATTTTTTGCGTGCTCGCGATGTGTCTGCCCCGGATGCCAGGTACTTTGGGTTGACACCGGCGCAATATTTCAGTATTGTGATGGCCGTGAGTGGTGTAAGAATGATGTGGAAGAATAAGACGGTTGGAATATAGAAAGATGCACCAATAGAGAGTTTGCCTGCTGGTCTATGGCGTCCTGACAAGAGCGGAAGGGTGTCCGAGTGGTTGAAGGAGCACGCTTGGAAAGCGTGTAACCCGCAAGGGTTCGCAGGTTCAAATCCTGTCCCTTCCGCTCTGATCGGGATAGATCGAAAGGTATCGCAGAGCGGGACGGTCGCGCACGTCCAAGAGTGGTTCAAGCGATTTATTGGCTTGGATTAGCACAAACTTATCGAGCAGTTTCAGGTTGGAACTGGCATCGATGAGCAGACGACGCTTTTGGGCGTCGTTTTGCTTTTCGTATTCGGACGCCGCTGAGATTAGCCGAGCATATCGCTCTTGAAAGGGTTGTAACGTCGTGCCGACCGCGCGCTACGCCGAGGTGTTCAATCGAGCCCTGAAGGCGCATTCGCTCAGCGGCGTACCGCTGCTGGACGGCCGCGAAGTTGCACGCCGATTAGATGGCGCTGACTTCCTTGCTTGGTAAGGTCGAACGCGTTGCATTGACCGACGCCACGACGCGAACGCAGCAAGGGACTTGGCTAGGTTGAGCCAAGAAACCGGGGCTGTCCCCACCACCGGGCGCACCTGTCCCTTGACAAGTCGACCGACTTGATGTACAGTTTCCAGTTGCTTGCCGCCGCGAGATGCGGTGTCCGAGTTGCCCCTCAGGGCCTACGTCGAGATGGTGTGCTGCATGGTACCTGCGCCTCCTGAACGCGGTTCCTGGGGGGCGACGCGGCTGGGTAGCTCCTGACTCCCGGCAAGCGGCACGTCCGCGAGGAGGCTGGCGCATGTACACCAACCTTCCGCGTCGCCCCACTTCAACCCCACCCGACAGATGTCGTGCGTGGGGTTCTTCATTTTGCCGGCGGAGCGCCCGTCGTACTCGAGGATCGAGCCCGTTCGGTTCCAGCCTGTCGACCCCTGATTCGTCACGAGAACATCACACCAGATTTTGCGCACAACTGACTACG
>Ga0210057_1001165_pt1 | contig 40696 bp, 32 predicted proteins | sample CryGeyCG2114_010_2_FD_183968 | JGI IMG/M metagenome (GOLD analysis project Ga0210057, IMG submission 183968) | Groundwater microbial communities from aquifer - Crystal Geyser CG10_big_fil_rev_8/21/14_0.10 (SPAdes) (version 2) | ecosystem: Environmental > Aquatic > Deep subsurface > Groundwater ... | reverse complement strand
CCCCCGGCGCCAATCGAGTCGTGTCTGTTTCTGTTACCGACACCTCGCTTGCGCCAGCAGGTTATACCGGCACCATAACCATTTCCGAACCAAACGCGGCAAACCAGACGGTCGCGGTTAATTATACAGTGAATGCCGGGGCAACCTATACCTTTACTCGCGCTCCCGCGACTCTAAATTATTCCGCCAACCAAGGCGCCGGCAACCCGGCTTCTCAAAACGTAACCATACAAAACACCGGCAACCAAACTCTAAACTTTACCCTGTCTGACGACCGCCCATGGATCTCCTTTGCCCCGGCTGTTTTCTCCGTCGCCCCCGGCGCCAATCGAGTCGTGTCTGTTTCTGTTACCGACACCTCGCTTGCGCCAGCAGGTTATACCGGCACCATAACCATTTCCGAACCAAACGCGGCAAACCAGACGGTCGCGGTTAATTATACTTTAAATGGTCCTCCACCAGTCGGTTGTAATCCCACCGGATCCGGAACCGGCTTGACCGCGACGGTTTATAATGGAGTATTTTTCCCTCCTCATGTAAATCAACATGTCGACCCCACAATCAATTTTGATCCGGCAGATCCTATCGGGGTTACCTATACGGGCAGTGGTGATAATTTTTCTGTTAAATGGGACGGAGAGATTGAAGCCCAGTGCACGGAAACTTACACTTTTTACGCCCGAACAGATGACGGAGTCAGACTGTGGGTAAATGGGGTTTTACTGGTAGATAAATGGTTTGGCCATCCACCCACTGAATACAGCGGAACAATCGATTTAATCGCCGGCCAAAAGTACCCTATTCGCATGGATTTTTTCGAAGGCGGCGTGACTTCCGTCGCCCAGCTTTTCTGGAGTTCGCCACAAACCCCCAAAGCCATAGTTCCGCAGTCTCAATTGACCCCATCACCGGTCGGGCCTACCTACACCTACACTCGCGCCCCCGCAACCCTTAACTATTCCGCTGTCCGAAATGACCCAAATCCAGTTTCTCAAAATGTAACTATACAAAACACTGGCAACCAAACTCTAAACTTTACTCTATCTGATGACCGTCCTTGGATGTCCATTTCTCCAACCGTTTTCTCTGTTCTCCCGGGCGCCAATCGAGTAGTGTCAGTTTCTGTTACCGACACCTCGCTTGCGCCAGCAGGTTATACCGGCACCATAACCATTTCCGAACCAAACGCGGCAAACCAGACGGTCACGGTTAATTATACTGTGAGTGCCGGTCTAAACTATACCTTTACCCGCGCCCCCGCATCTCTTAGCTATTCTGCTAACCAAGGTGCTGGAAATCCCGCTTCTCAAAACGTAACTATAACCAACACCGGCAACCAAGATCTAAGTTTTATTTTTTCTGATGATCGCTCTTGGATCTCCATCGTCCCAGCTGTTTTCTCCGTGCTCCCCGGCGCCAATCGAGTAGTGTCAGTCTCTGTCACCGACACCTCGCTTGCCCCGGCCAACTATACCGGCACCGTCACTATTTCCGAACCAAACGCTGGCAACCAGACGGTCGCGGTTGATTACACAGTAAATGGCGTTCCACTGGTTGGTTGCAACGCCGCCGGAATCGGAACCGGTTTAACGGCAACGGTTTTTAATGGAACAAATTTCAATTCTCAAACCAACCAGCATATCGATGCCACAATCAATTTTAACCCATCAGATCCTATTGGGACTACTTATGCCGGTGGAGGAGACACTTTCTCTGTTCGTTGGGAAGGGGAGATTGAAGCCCGGTGCACAGAAACTTACACATTTTACATACTCACAGATGATGGAGTTAGATTATGGGTGAATGGTATTTTACTGATAGATAAATGGTTTGCCCAGCCACCCACTGAACACACCGCGACTATCAATTTAATCGCTGGCCAAAAGTATCCGATTCGTATGGAATATTTTGAAAATACCGTATTTGGTGTTGCCCAGCTTTTTTGGAGCTCGCCACAAACCCCCAAAGCCATAGTCCCGCAGTCTCAATTGACTCCTTTGGCGGGAGCCCCTATTTACACCTTTAACAAAGCACCTTCCTCTTTGAATTTTTCAGCAGAGCAAAATGGGCCTAACCCGGCTTCTCAAAATGTAACCATACAAAACACCGGCGATCAAAATTTAGACTTTACCATATCTGACAATCGCTCTTGGATCTCTGTTGCCCCAACCACTTTCTCTGTGGCTCCCGGCGCCAATCGGGTATTCACAGTTTCTGTCACTGACACCTCCTTTGCGCCAGGTAACTACACCGGCGCCGTGACAATTTCCGAACCAAACGCCGCAAACCAGACTGTTCCGGTTGATTATACCGTAGATGCCCCACCTGTTCCGATTCCTAACGTCGCTGTATCAATTTCGGCAGTCAATGGATCAGGTTCGTTCAGTTTGTCCGACATCAAAGACGGGGACATCTTAAATTTCAGTATCACATATCGAAATGACGGGCCGGGGGACGCGACTCAAGTTAAAGCAGGGATCTCGGCGTCTGCTAACATTTCCAGTATTACCAATTTTTCCTGTCCGGGTTTGTGCTTTGGTAATTATAATAATTTTACTTATCCAAGCATTTTATCTACAGGTGAATTTTTTACAGTTACGTTTGATGCTACAGTTTCCACCTTGACTACTCAGCCTCGTGAGTTGGTTATTATCGACACGTTCGGTACTTACGATCCAGGAGCGATACCGTTTTCTGCCAGGATTATTTTACTGGCAAAAACCCAAACATCAAAATCACCGGAGTTTATAGAGATCCCACCCGAATAACGGAAAGCATTAAAACCTCACTGTAAAGTGGGGTTTTTTTGTTACTAACATGGCGAAGTGTTGGGTTTTTAGAAAGTTTTGTATATAATAAGGGAGAAGAAATAACCTCATTTTAAACTGAAGCGTAATTCATAGTCTGGGGAGGACGTTGTTAATATCCTTCGAGCGAGGCGCTAGCCGAGTTGAGAAGATGCGACAATGTAGTTCTCGACTACGCTCGAACGATAACATAGTAATGACAAAAAATTAAAAAATAAACAATGAAGGCAAAGAAAAATATAATTATCATTATTATTGCAATAATAATTGTAGTAAGTTTATATCTTTGGCAGAGTGGCAATGTCACGTCTAAAAACACCGTGGTAAATACTCCACAAGGACAATTGCAAGTGATCCCGGTTGATAATGAAGATATTCCTGTTTGGGTGCCTCGGGAATTGCTTTTGGATCATAAAGCGGTAGTTATGGAAAATGTTATAAAAGAATACTTGGATCAAGGGTTTGTACAAGAGAGTTTCAGTTATACGTCAGACAAAACTTTGGAAGATGTTTTAAATAGTTATTCCGATTATCTAAAAGAAGCCGGCTGGCAGATGGGTGAGACTACCAACACTATCGGCGGCGCGAGTCTGATCGCCGGCAGTTACGATGGGATGGAACTTTTTTTGGTAAACATATTTAAAGATGAAAAAAATGCGAATGGCGTGATTGTTGAGATTGCGTTGACTACTTACGGTATAGATTAGACTTTAAAAAATGAACATCCGTGGGCTTTTTGGCCTATGGTATCTCCTAAATACCAGACCTTTTTCGCTTTATAGTTCTCGACTACGCTCGAACAATAATGTTCTTGGAGCAGCTTTTTAATATCCTTCGAGCGAGGTGTTAGCCGAGTCGAGAAGATAAAACAACGTAGTTTTTGACTTTCTCCCTAGGCGGACAAGTCGCTCGAAGGATAATGTTCAGATTGCCATCGAATCCAGTCCGGGGTCGCAATGACACTAGCGGTTTGAAAGGATTTCGTAATTTATAGCAAGACATCGCATGCTTTCCTTTTCTCTTTTTTTTCTCTCAACCTCTCCATCATCCCCTCTTTTTTTTAACTTGTACAATTGACGGTCGTCAATTGTACAAATTGTTTTATCGCAGTTAAAAATACGCAAAGGATAAAAAAAGACCTCAATCTAAACTTGATCGAGGTTTTTTGTTTTGCGTCTCTGCCGAAGCAGGCGCGAAACTGAAATGATGAAAAAATTTGGTCTTGGGTAGGACGGCTTTCGTGTTGAGCCGCCTGTTAGTCTCGCGACACGTACGTCACGAAATCGACGTAGTGTTGGATATCTATAAAGAAGACTCTGACGTAGGCGCGTCCTTGGGAGTCCACGACGACGTTTTCAGGAATTCTCAAGTTGAGTTGGTAAACTCCCGGGAACTGCCAGGTGAGAGCCGCAACACTTTCGGCGCGTGCCCAACCTCCAGTGCTTCCATCGAAGGTGTACGTTTCGTACCAGGTCACGACTGTGGCGAGGCGTTCGGGAGTCTGCCCGGGCTTGACCGGAGGATCTGTGTATCCCCACCCGGCCCAGTAGGTGATGAGCCAGTCGTCGGGGCGAGCCGGGGTAGTAGGGGAAACTAACGTTCCGCCAGTATGATCCTGGCTGACGTTCTGCATAATCACAGAACCGTCATCACCTAATCGGAACGGTCGTGGGGAGGGCTGGTTCGAGACCATGATGGTGGATGGATCGGAGACAGTCTCTATGGTGAGGTCATCGCGGAGACGCTCGAAGACGACTTGGGCAGATCCGGGAGCGGTGTCTTCGGGCAACAGGAAATTGGACTGGGATGAGAAGTCGTTCGCCCAGGTAATCCCGAAGTGCATCGGCGCAAGTTGTCCGTTTACACGGACATGACACCCTCCGATTTGGTAGCTGAAAGGAGCGCTGTTTACCACCGCTTGGGGTAGCGGAAACAATTCTGGGTTCCAGAGATAGCCGCACAGGTACTGTCCGTACGCTGTTAAGAAATCTCCGGGAGCATACGCGGCCTTAGGATCCCCTGTGGCGGAGGTGATGCCGGTGATAACAGCCGGTGGCGTGGTGTTGATGTCCGCGCAGGGTGGGACGGCAATCCGAATTAGCGAACTGCCAACTATCGCCCAAGCGTTGCAGCCAGAAGCAGTCATGAGACCGATGCCGAAGGCACTGCCGCCACCTGGTAAAGAGTCTGACTCCTTAAGAACCAGTTGGCAGTCGTTGTTTTGGCAGAGCACTATGCCTCGCTCTCCTCCCTCGAAGGAGTCGAACAGGACTTCGGCCAAGCCTATCTTGTCGCTTGCAGCGTAGATAGTAGAAACAACTACTTGCCGGCCGTTGAGGGTAGATGGGATTTCAGCTTTCACCTGAAGACTAGACCCTTCCGGTTCAAGACTGGCAATGTATCCTCGGAGCGTCTGCGTCCCATAGTCGAAGTACCTGACAGCAAGTCGGATCGTTTTTTGGTCGATCGGAGATGCCATGAGAATATTTTGAGTCGGTAGCTGTCTGCCATCAGAGATGGTGATAGGATCGCCAAAGTCAGTCCCCGAGATAGAGAATCTTTGAATGACTTGTTTTTCGCCGGTTTGCCTATCGATGAGGCGGGTGAGATAGCGAGAGGAATTGTATTGCTCCATGAAGTGGATTATTCCACCTATCTCATGCACCCCGAATCTGGTGTCGAGGCTGGTACCATGGATAACGGTACTGAACAACTGTTTCCAGTTTCCTTTGGAGTCGCATTCGTACGCACCAGAGCGGATTTTTTTGGTGCCGTCCTCGAAGACATCTAGATAGGCAAGCAGACGTCCGTCGGAAGCAGGAAATGGAGTGCTTAGTCTGCGGACATCCAGGTCCATTTTTCTTGTGGAAACCGGCTTGCCGTTGATGTCTACGTTGATGACTTCCGCGTTGCGGATCACGTCACCAGCACCGACTATTTTGGTAGTGATACCGCCTACGATTGAGTAGGCAGTAGTTACTGAGTTTTTTTCGCCAGACATCGTACGGAAGAACAACCCTTGTGTAGCCGTTGTGAAAGTGGCTACAGACACGAACCCTTCTGTACTTGCAGGTACGACCAACTTTCCGATCATCTTTAAATCGTCGTCGCGGATTACGGTCTGAAACGGCTCGCCGTCGATAGACCTGTAGATTGTTGTGGCGACGCCGTCGTATACGACCAGAAAAAGTTCGTGATCGTTTGCGATAATACGGTAGTGAGCCCCGGAAAGTGAAACTCCCGAAGGCAGAAGGTCTGTCCAATCTTCGACGTAGGCGGGCCCGTAGTAGCCGCCGAGTCTTTGAGCGTATACCCCTGCTGTTGGTAGCAGAAGCAGGAAGAGCACTACAAAAACCGCCCAAGCGGCATGGGATAGTTTTTTCATCGCATTTATTTTCATTTTGTCCTCCTCGAGCGATATAATCTATCGTTCAAGTTGAAAGAGCCTCTATATTCTTCCATTAAATGATTATTTTGTCAAGGTTGACGTATTTTTTAGTTTAAGTCATAATTTTAATGCTTTGATAACTTCGATCGAAATAAAAATACTTAAAAAAAAGAGATTGACAAATATGAGAAAAATATTCTCAAAAGATAACTTAACTTTTAAAGGCTTTACCCCTCTATTTTTTTCAGTTGCAATAGCCACAGTTTTAATAATTTTAGCGCTTTACAGTAGCAATAGTTTTATTTATGAAATAAACCCTGCTTTCGCTCAACTATCCCCAGGAGAATGTACGGATGAATATAACGGACATTCTTATTTAGTTCAATCTTCTGCAACAAGTTATCAGGAGACAAGTTGTTACGATGTGGGGGTAGGGGTCATCGGTTGGGAGTGTGAATACTGCAGAGATATTGACCAATGTTTTGATACCTACGAGGAATGTTGGTGTGATGTTACTACGAGTTTCGGTTGTGCGTTAAACGGTGGTGTTACTAAAAACAAAATAGACACAACCTGCAACACCATCCAACAGTGCTATACCAAAAGCTCCGGTTGTAGAAACGACAGGGATTGCGCCTCGAACAACCCGGAGTGTCAGCAAAATATTTGTGATTCTTATGTAGTGGTTGGTAGTAGTGGCGAAGAAGTAACTATTCGTTCTTGCGTACATGATCCTGATTTTACCCCGCCGGAATCTTGCAGAGTCGCGCCTCCACCACAATCAAGAGGCAATATAGACATTGGAGTTACTTTGACTCCTTTTTCCCCGCAACCAATCAATCCGGGGGGCACCGCGCAATATTTGGCAACGGTTTCATCACAAGGAGGCTTTGCCGGGTGGGTTGATTTGTCAGTTCCGGGATGCCCGTTGAGCGCGTCATGCGTTATTTCACCTAACCGAACCTATCTTTCCAGAGGCGATTCTGATTCGGCTGATGTTACCGTTTCCGCCACTGGCGGTCTTAGCCCCGGTAATTACACAATCACCGCAAGAGCCGCGGGGAGAGGAGAAAGTGGCTCCGGCAGCTCCCAGCTATCTGTTAATGCTGGCCCTGTACTGCCGCCAGCTTGCGATGATTCCGCGGTCGGAACGAATCAATTTGTTAGTTGCGTCTGGGATTATCCGGGGGGTGATGCCAATATTATCGGTTTGTATGGCGTTGATCCTGGTTATATATTAAAAGGTGATGGCCCGACTACTGTTTCTCAAAATCCGGCTGATAGTTATTCGATTGATTATCCGCCAGATGCCGCGTCAGGCTGGAGATGGCTCTGGAACGGTCCGGCAGGGGAAAGTGATTCTTTTATAGTCAGATGGAGAGGCAACTTTAATTTTACAGGCGGTAAATATGATTTTTCTTTTCCGGATAATCAAAGCGTTGACGACGGAGCCAAAGTTATTATTGAAGACCCGGTTTTTGGCAACAGGGAAATTACCCCTTACGCCTCTAACGATATCTTAAATCATTGTTATGCCGTTGCCTGTAATCCGCTGACAATACCAAATGTAGATATTTCAGCCGGAACCCGCGCTGTTACCGTAATTTTCAGAGAACACGCGGGGGATGCGAGAATAAAACTCAACTGGAGCAAAACTTCTTCCGGACTCTATACCTTCACACACGACCCTTCAGTTTTAAATTATTCAGCCACTCAAGGCGACGCGAACCCGGCTCTTCAACAAGTGATTGTTACAAACACCGGCGATCAGATTTTGAATTTCACCGCGTCTGATAATCGTTCTTGGATTTCGGTTTCGCCGGTGTCTTTCTCTTTGGTTCCAGGAGCCAATCAAGCCGTCGCAGTATCTATAACAGACACCTCTTTTGCCCCATCTATTTATACTGGAACTGTAACTTTATCTGAACCAAACGCAGGGAATCAAACCGTTGGAATTAATTACGTAATAAATTTTTTACCAGCTCCAAAACCGGATGTTGATGTGTCAATTTCGGCTGTAAATGGATCTAGTTCGTTCAATCTTTCCAAAATTAAAAATGGAGATGTTTTGAGGTTTAATATAGTTTACGGAAACAATGGTCCTGGTGACGCTTCTCGAGTTTCGGCGGGCATTACTTTATCCTCCAATCTAAGAAACCCAACCAATTTTTCCTGCCCTGGATTGTGTTCTGGATCTTTGAGTGGTTTTACTTATACAGGAGTGTTGACTCCTAACGATTCTTTTGGGATTACTTTTGAGGCGGTGGTTTCCACTCAAACCTCTCAAGCAAGAGAGTTGGCCACGGTTGATACGTCGGGGGTGTATAGTCCGGGACTGGTGGCATTTTCTGCCAGGATGGTTTTGTTAGCTTCAACAGACAATTCCCAAGTTCCTGATTTTCACGAGGTTCCTCCCGAATAGAGTCGTTAAAGTTTCAATAAAAAACCCACTGCGAAGCGGGTTTTTTTATTTCCTTGCAGGAAAACTCGGACGATCCGGCGGAGGCGGAGAGTCCGGGGAGGGGGGATGTCATTAATATTCTTTGAGCGAGGCGCTAGCCGAGCCGAGAAGATGCGACAATGTAGTTCTCGATTACACTCGAACAATAACATTTATCCAAGCTACTTTTCTAATATCCTTCGAGCGAGGCGCTAGCCGAGCCGAGAAGATGCGACAATGTAGGTTTTGACTTCCTCCCTAGGCGGACAAGTCGCTCGAACAATAACATTCATTCAAGCGGGTGGCCGGAGGCCTAAGCCATGACATAAAATTGGAGCTTCGTAATTCAAGGCTTTTGAAAAAATACAACGCGTAAGTTCTAATTTTACCGAAAAACCCCGAAAGAATCGGGGTTTTTATGAGTTTAAATATTCAAGTGATTAGTTTTCCAAGAGCTTGTCGATTTCAGTTTTGAAGATATCGTAGGGCAGAGCGCCGGATATTGGGACGAACTGATCCTCGCTAACAATAACACTAAAAGGAGTGCCGTTTCCACCGGAATTTTGAGCGTTCGCGATGTGGCTTTCTATTATTCCCGAAAAATCTTCGGTGTAAAGGCAATTTTTAAATTCATCTCTTGAAAAACCGGCGTTTACAGCTGTGTCAAGAATAAGTTCTTCTCCACCACTCGCATCTTGGTTTTTATTATAAGTATCAACAAACTTCCAAAAACCGGAATTTCCACCAAGTTTAGCCGCGCACTCGCTTGCTTCCGCTTTGGCCGGAGCATAAGGGTGAAGCTGGGGGAGAGGGAGATGACGATAAACCCAAACCACTTCATTTTTATCGTAATCTTTTGTAATTTGTTGCAGTGTGGAGTGAATTTTTTGGCAAAAAGGACAGTCAAGATCAGAGTATTCAATAATCGCCACTTTGGCGTCACGGTTCCCAATAATATGATCTTCTTCGCTCACAGGTAAGACATTTTTTGCTAATTCGGTGTTGGCCGCGTAAGGGTCAACCGGAGCTGCCGGTTGCCCACCTTGGATTCCCGCTACAGATGTTGAATTTTTATTTGGTCCATACATGGAACTTAAAAATATCCCGCCGGCAATTAAAGCCCCGGCAATGACTATCGAAATAGCTATCGGGGTGTTGTTGTTTTGTTGCATTGGTTTTAGTGTTAATGGAGAAATATTTGGCGAGTGCGAAACAACTTCGGATTTTTCTTTTTGTTGATTTTTTATCATTGAGATTGTTAATTAAATGACTTGATAATTATCGCAGTCGCGATAAATAAAGTCAAATTGAAATTTCAACAAAACTCCATTTACCGGAAAGGTCCTTGAAAAAAGTGATTTTGGCTGTGGGTAAATTTAAATTTACCAGCTTTTTAAGGCTGGTTTTTTGCCGAGGGTCGAACTCTAACAAAATGATTTTTGGGAGGTGTTTAAGTTTTCCGATTTGTTTAAGCAGTAAGCGGATTTGTTTGAGCCCTTTTTCAGTTGTAAATAAAGCTTGTTTCGGTTCGAAGCGCAGACCGGTTTGATCCGGAGAAGGTTCCCTTCTCGGCGAGAAGGGAACCTTCTCAATATAAGGCAAATTCGCGAGAACAATCCAGCTATGATCCGCACTCTTTTTCTCCCTTATGAAAGGGAGATTAAAGAGAGGATCCAGGAGATTGCCTTTAAGAAATTTAATTTTAACCCCATGTCTACGAGCATTTTTACGGGCAATTTGTAAAGCTTTTTTTGAGAGGTCGGTTCCATAGAAAGAAATGTCATTGCGAGGAGCGTAGCGACGCCCGCCTTGCCGAAGACGACGAGTCGAGGCGGGAAGCAATTTATTAGGGTTTGGGATTATTTCGCCTCCCCTCGGGAGTCCCAAAAAAACAGCGATAGAGGTAATTATATTTCCCGAGCCAGTCCCAATATCGACAACATTCCTAATTCCTAATTCATAATTCATAATTCTGTTCAGCGTTAGCTGAACGAGCTCTTCTGTTTCCGGGCGGGGGATTAGGACCTGTTTATTTACCATGAAATCGAGACCGTAAAATTCTTTGTGGCCAGTCAAATAGGCAACCGGAATTCCAATTGATCGTTTTTCAATCAGATTTTTAAACTTGTTAAGTTGTTTGCTCGTTAGCTTTTTGGACTGGTTTGTCAGGATAAACTCCTTCGGTTTTTTAAGCGTATAATACAAAAGAACCTCCGCGTCCAAAGAAGGGGAAGTCGAGGTTTTTTTTAGTATTTCAGTAGCCCAAGTTAATACTTTTTGAATAGTCATTAATTTTCAAATAAATAATTTTGTATTGAGCGTTGGTTATTATTTCTGGCAGAATACCCCTATGCCTTGCATTAGGGTATTCTGCATGTCCGAAGTTCCACGGGATTAAAACGGAGGAAATAACCCGATCAAACACGTCTGCGAGCATAAATACAAAAATGCGAGCAGGCGTAGTATTCCCTTTAGGGAATACCCTGCGGGAAGCTTTAGGGATCGTTATTTACCAATAATTAGATATTTTTTAATTGCTTTTTTTCCTTTGCTTTCAACGCATCGATAATTGGCCAAAGTTTTCCATTGAGAATTTCGTTGGTCTGATTCCAGTTTTGATTGATCCGGTGGTCGGTAATGCGATCTTGGGGAAAGTTGTAAGTGCGAATTTTTTCACTTCTATCGCCGGTACCGATTTGCGAAAGTCTTTGTTCTTTGAGTTCTTTTTGTTTTTTTTCTTCGTAGTAGTTAAATACTCGAGCAACAATAACCTCCATGGCTTTGGCACGGTTTTGAATTTGTGAACGCTCGTCTTGACTTTGGGCCGTAATACCGGAGGGCAAGTGGGTTATTTTTATCGCCGAGTAAGTGGTATTCACCGACTGCCCGCCAGCGCCTTGTGAGGTTGAAGTTTCAATTTTTAAATCTTTTGGCTCGATTTTAAAATCAGCCTCTTCAATCTTTGGTAATACCGCGACTGTGACAGTGGAGGTGTGCACGCGACCGGTTTTTTCGGTTTCCGGCACGCGTTGTACCCGGTGTACTCCGGATTCAAATTTCATATCACCGTAAACATTTTTTCCTTTAATAGAAAATATAACTTCTTTGAACCCGCCAATTTCATTTCGACTTTGAGAATTGAGAGAAGTTTTCCATTTGTTGGTCTCGGCATATTTTGAATACATCCGAAAAAGCTCGCCGGCAAACAAACTTGACTCATCTCCACCGGCAGCGGCGCGAATTTCGACGATCGCATCTTTTTCGTTAAGCGGATCTTTGGGCAGTAAGGCTTCTTCAATTTTCAATTTTAAATCTCCAATTTTAGTTTTTAAAGAGGTATCTTCTTCTTCCGCAAGTTGGCGGACATCTGGATCTTTGTCTTTTAAGTATTTTTGGTTTTCTTCCGCCTGCTTTTCCAGTTTTTTTAGATCCATTATTTGTTCATAAGCCATACTTAAACCAGCCTGTTTTTTCCCAAGCCTTTTTAGTTCTTGAGAATCGGTTGTGAAAGAAAGTTTTTGTGAAAGATCTTCGTATTGTTTTATAATTTTTTCAAATTGTTTCGTCATACCAGAAATGTAAAGTTTAAAATGCAAAGTGTAAAATAACAAATTAAAATCTAAATTTTTTAATTTTGTATTATTATTTTGAATTTTAATTTTTGCACTTTAAATTTCGTGTAGTTAATAATGATGAAGTTTAAAACAAAAAACTATCTCAATTGCTGAGATAGCCAGTAGGATAGATTATGCTAAGTTTTGGATTTTTTGGTAGTTTTCTTGGTTTTTAAAACAGCAGTTTTTTGCGCGCGTTTTTTGAACCGATCCAAAACTCCGGATGTGTCTATCAGTTTTTGTTTGCCGGTGAAAAACGGATGGCAAGCGGAGCAAGTTTCAGTATGAATTTTTTTTTTAGTTGATCCGGCAACCAAAGAATTCCCGCAGGCGCAGGTTATTTTGGCATCATTATAATATGTTGGATGAATTTGTGTCTTCATATATTATTTTAAATACCAGATTAGTGTAGCACAAAGACCTGCCGTTGACAAGAGCGAATTTGAGCTACTATTTTTGTTTGCACAATGCTTTCTGATTTGTTATAATCCTTGCAGTAATCAATAATCACTCTTTTCACCTTTGGTTTAGCCCTGCTGATAACGCCTGTGGGCTTCTTTATCAGTCCTGAATCATTGAAAAGGGGTAGGCTCCGCCCGTCAGCCACGGCTGACAGACGAAGCAGAAAGGGAAATTTATGAGCGAACTAACACTTGAGGAACTCCTCAAAGCGGGTGCCCATTTTGGGCATCGAGCTTCACGGTGGAATCCAAAAATGGCGTCGTATATTTTTACGACTCGTAATAAATTCCACATCATCGATTTAGAAAAGACCTATCAGAAAATAAAACAAGCCCAAGACTATATTACCGAAACGGTAGGGTCCGGCGGCAAGATTTTATTCGTCGGTACAAAAAAACAGTCTAAGGCATTAGTTAAAAAACATGCGCAGGCATGCGGTATGCCTTATGTTACCGAACGATGGCTGGGAGGAACGTTGACCAATTTTCGAACCATTCAGCGGTCTATAAAAAAAATGTCTTCAATAGAAGAACTTTTAAAAAGTGATCGCATAAAAAATTATACGAAAAAAGAGCAGTTGATGATGAAACGGGAAATGGACAAAAGCATTCTTTTGTTTGAAGGTGTCCGAGATATGAAAAAACCACCTGAAGCGGTTTTTGTCGTTGACACCGGTGATGAGGTTATCGCGGTGCGAGAGGCGCATACCACGGGAGTAAAAGTAATCGGCATAACCGATACAAGCGGCGATCCTTCTATGATCGATTTTATAATTCCCGCAAATGACGACGCGAGTAAAGCTATTGATTTGATAACCGGGTATATTGCTGACGCAGTTAACAAAGGGAAGGCCGGAGACGGAAAGAAAGAGATTAATAAGATTAAATCATAAAAATATTTATGGCTGGTAAAATATCTTTAGAAGATGTAAAAAAATTACGTGAAGTATCCGGCGCCGGCATGCAAGATGCTCAAAAAGCGCTACTAGAAACTGATGGTGACGTAGACAAAGCTTTAGAATTTTTACGAAAAAAAGGCGAGGTGAGAGCCGCTAAAAGATCCGGTAGGACGGCAGGCCAGGGATTGGTTGAAGCCTATGTTCATGGTGGTAAGGTTGGAGTTTTGGTTGAAGTAAACTGCGAAACAGATTTTGTGGCTAAAACTGACGACTTTAAAAATTTTGTTCACGATTTGGCGCTACAGATTGTCGCCGCCGATCCAACATGTGTTTCTCGTGAGCAGGTAGACGCTAATATTTTGGAAAAAGAAAAGGAAATTTTTAAAGAACAAGTAGATGGAAAAAAACCGGAGGCGGTAGTAAATAAAATCATTGAAGGAAAACTCGAAAAATTTTATCAAGACGTTTGTCTTTTGGACCAGCCGACTATAAAAGATCCAAAGATAAAGGTTAAACAACAACTTGACGATTTAACCGCTAAATTGGGAGAGAAAGTCGTGGTTAGCCGGTTTACCCGCTATCAACTGGGAGAGTAAAAAAATTATTAATTAGATATTAGGAATATTCTTTATAAACAATTTATATATTTAAAATTAAATCTGAATGTTTAAGCTACTTCCTCAACTAATAGTAATAATCTCGATTGCGACGATTATTTTGATTATTTTGCGCAGACTGCCACAGGTGATTATCAGGCAGGAGAGTGGTTCTGTCGGCGCGTCTCCAGAAACCGCAGGTACTCGTCGGGTAGTTATTTTTGTAGGAAAAATTAAAAATTGGTTAGTAAGTTTTTATAAATGCCTGGCCAGTTTTGTAGCGGAAGCAAAAAGTCATACCAATAGCTCGAATTATTTAGAGCGGTTTTCAAGAGCGTTACATTTTAAAAGCTTGAAATCACAACTAAGAAAGCCTACCGGAGAGGTTTCTGAACATTTAAGTGAAGCCGCGGATCACATAAAAAACAGCAATCTGGAATCGGCAGAACAATCGCTTCTGGAAATTATCAAGGAGGATCCGGGAAACAAAGATGCTTATGAAGGATTGGGAAAATTGTATATTGATCAAAAGAAGTTTTTTGACGCATTGGAAGTTTATCTTTATTTGACCAAGAAACATCCTGACATTGACAAATTTTTTAGCAGATTAGGACTAATTTATTTTAACCTTGGTAAATACGATGAATCGATTAAAGCTTACCGACAGTCGATAGATTTAAAACCGGATTCTCCAAATCGTTTGATAAATCTAAGTTTGTGTTATGAAGCAAAAAAGCAGACGGAAAAAGCGGTTGAGGCTGTTGAAAAAGCGCTGATTTTGTCTCCGGACAATCCTAAATATATGCTGTTACTTTCCGACTTTTTGGTAACTTCCGGAAAAAAAGAATTGGCTAAGAAATTGTTAGAGAAAGTTTTAGAGTTAGAACCAACAAATGATTCAGCCAGAGACAAACTAAGACAGTTAAAATTTTGAGGAAATAAAAGTATAATTTGTGGAATGCCTGCACTTCGTAGCTCCTGCGAAAGCGGGAGTGAAGTAGTGCCCACGTAGCTCAGTTGGTAGAGCAACGGTTTTGTAAACCGTAGGTCGTCAGTTCGAATCTGACCGTGGGCTTAGGCGCGGGTAGGTAGGTAAAGCGAAGGCGTGCACCGTAGTTGTCCGTCAGGACATACTACCGACTTGTGGCGGCAGCCTTGTAAGATAACTTTGACATTTTTTATTATAATTTGAACAAGTTTTTTTGCGTCTGGGCAGATGGCAGAGCGGTCAAATGCACCTGGCTGTAAACCAGGCGCCCTTGTGGCTACGGGGGTTCGAATCCCTCTCTGCCCAGACGCAGTCAAAGTTGTTCTTTTGGATAACCCAGATGGTTTTTTTCTGGAAAATTTCGCCCTGGGACGGACTGGCCTCGGGCTGGGAACCCTTTCTTGACCACCATAAAAAACGCGATTGATTTTATTAATTGTATTTTTTGTAGCTTTTGTAGATCTATGGTACAATATTATCAACAAATATTAACATAGTCTCATGTTCTTTTTGGGTTTTCATCAAGAATAGGGGATGGTCGAGTGCTAAGATTCGATCCCTCCCTTACCTTCCCTTTTGGTTTCGGGAGGGAAGTGTGAGTCGAAACAAAAGAATAATAATATGTCAGAAAAAGCGAAAATTTTAGTCGTTGAGGACGAAGAAATTTTATTGGCCGCCCTCGAAGAAGAACTTAACCAAGGTGGTTACGAAACACAGGGAGCCGCTGATGGGTCAGAAGGATTAGAAAAGATTAAAAGTTTTAAACCTGATTTGGTTCTTTTGGATTTAGTTATGCCAAAAATGGATGGGATGCAAGTTTTAAAGAAAATGAAAGAAGATTCTGAAACCAAAAATGTTCCGGTCGTAATTCTAACAAACCTCTCTGATTACGAACGGATTTCGGAAGCGCTGTCGCTTGGAGCGAAAGACTATTTAGTGAAAGCCAATTACTCACTTGCTGATTTGCTCGATAAAGTTAAAACGGTATTGAGTCGGAACCAAAGCGGAGAAACAAAATAACAAAAATTTCCAACAACTAAAATCGATGATCTAAAGAAACAATCTGAAAGATTATTGAAAATGATATACCGAAATGCCCAATGAACAGCAGTATAAAGATTTAATATCAGAAATTGTAAAAAAACAAATATTAATTTTGGGTCCGGATGTGGCCCTGCTTAAAGCCGGGTCGATTTCCGGTTTGAAATTGGATAAAGAGGGTGGAGTAGTTAACATGTCCGGCGAACAGCAGGATATTCTACAACAACTGGTCGATCAATACATTGAACTTTCCGGGCAAATAGTAAAAAATGTTTTAAAACCGGTTTTTGCGAAATATCCTTCTATAAAAATAGATATAAAATAAAAATATGAAAAATTTGATAAGTAGAATTTTATTGCTCGCCGCGATTTTTCTGTTGGCTCCTGTCACGGCGTTCGCTCAAAGCACAGACGCAACCAGAGTGGGGATCACTCAATTTACATCCGGTTTTCTTTTAGTCGTCGTGGTTATCGGGGTGATTGTAAATTTATGGAAAACTACCAGAAAATATGGAGGGATTGTCGGAAACGGGTTACGTCTGGTTGGAACGGGAATGGTATTTTTGTCAGTTGAAGCGTTAGATCGAGCCGCTCAAAGTTTGGGAAATGCGGGAGTTATAGCAAGTATTATAACTGAAAAGTATCAGCCGATTGTTCACGATTTGTTGTTGGTTATCGCTTTATTTTTTGTTGCTTTAGGGTTTATTAAGTTTCATTCAGTAACCAAGTAGAACAGGCTGTTTGAATCTTGTTGAAGTTTAATGAGTTTTAACTTAGTAAATTTATTACTTTTGCTCGGGATCTTTACCGCGGTTGTCGTCACGGTTTTTTTATTCGAATTTCGCAAGGTTCAGGTAAATCTTTTGAAAAGAGAAAAAGAGATGAATCAGCGGATGTATCAGTTGTCGATTTTACGAGAATTGGGTGAACGAATAGGTTATTCTTTAAAAATTGATCAAATAGTCGAAATTATCGCGGGATCTTTGCGCCGACTTTTAGATTATTCCACCGTCTCGTATATACTGGTCACGCCGAAACCGGACGGGACAAGGAAGATCGAATACAACATCAATCTGGAAAAACCCGTTAATAAAAAATTTATTGATGATAATAAAAAGGTGATGTTGAAGTCTTTAAACATTCTTTTAGGTAAAGATTTTCAAGTCGATGATTTGGAAGAAACCATTTCGGGAACCATTACCGACCCTACCAGCATTGAATCCGTAGGTTCTTTTTTTAACGTTCCAATAGTTATTGGAGACAGCCCGGTAGGGCTTTTAAATATTTCGTCCAACCAAAAAAATCGTTATAAAAAAGAGGAAGTCGAGATCCTTTATACTATTATGAACCAGGCTTCCGATGCCGTGACGAAACTGCAACACGTTTTAAATGTCGAAAAAGGGAAGCTAAACTCCATGGTTGCAAGTATGGCCGATGGTGTATTGATGATTGACAATCAAAAACAGCTATCAGTTATCAATACGGCCGCAAAATTAATGTTGGGTTTTTCCGGAGAAAATGTGACAATTTTTGAGGTTTTAGACGCTTTGGCCACCACGTTTGATTTACGTAACAAACTTCAAGACAGTATGAGAGAAGACCGGTTGGTAATCTCCCCAGCCGTTACTCTGAACAATCATTTTTTTCAGATTTTAATTTCTCCCGTAAAAGACAAAGATAAAAATTTTTTGGGGTCTGTGGTTTTATTTCATGATATTACCAAAGAAAAAGAAGTGGAGAAGATGCGCGAAGATTTTACAAACATGATGGTTCACGAGTTACGTTCGCCACTTACCGGAATAAAAGGGATTGCCAGTCTTTTGGAAAGCGATAGGGTTAAACAAGATGAGAAAAAGTTTTCAGAGTTCGTAAACTTGATCGTGACTAACACCAAAGACATGTTGGGTTTGGTAAATGATTTATTGGATGTTGCCAAGCTGGAATCGGGTAAATTTCAACTCATAAAAAAAGCCACGCCGATTAGAAGTGTTATAGACACCCGAATCGGTTCCTTTAAAGCTTTGGCAGACGAGGGAAGTCTGGAGTTGGTTTCTCATGTCGACGAAAAAGTCCCAGAGAATTTGGAGTTTGACGAGCATAAAATTTCACAGGTTTTAAATAATTTTCTTTCCAATTCTATTAAATTTACAAACGCGGGAGGGAAAATTACCATCTGCGCTTTTTTATTACCTAGGGGTATAGACCTTGCCAGGACCGTAGTGGAACAAAAGTTGGTGTGGCCGGGGATTAAACAAGGCATTAGTTTCCAAGATAACTATTTGGTGGTGGCGGTTACTGATACAGGAGAAGGAATCCCGGCAGATAAGATTGATAAACTTTTCAATAAATTTGTACAGTTGGAAAATACCGCAAAGTCTGGAAAGAAGGGGACAGGATTGGGATTGGTTGTGTCCAAAGGAGTTGTTGAGGCGCACAACGGAGTTATTGGAGTATTTTCTGAAGCAGGAGAGGGGACGACATTTTATTTCACTCTTCCTATAAATATTAACAAATAATTATATGCGTTCAATTTTAATAATCGAGGACGATCCAACGATACAAAAAGCCCTCTCTGAAGTTATGCTGTCAGAAGGATATAAAGTTTATACTTCTTTTGAGGCAGATGGGGGATTGGAAAAAGTCGCGAATAACAAACCAGATCTGATTTTACTAGATTTAATTTTACCCGGGAAAAGCGGTTTTGAGTTTTTGAAAGAAATAAAAAATTCTCCGAGTACTTCTTCGATTCCGGTAGTTATCCTCTCTAACCTTGGGGATGAAGACGAGGTTAGGCAGGGGCTGAAGCTAGGCGCCGTAGATTTTCTTGTTAAGGCTGATTACGATTTGAATGAGGTGGTAAAAATTATAAAAAAGTATTTTCCAAAAAAGTAAAGCTTGGGTAGAAGTGATTTAACTTTATGATACAAACTGAACTGTCGCCAAAGAAAAAAAGAAAAGTCGCATCTTTAGAAGAACAATTAAAGACCGATTTTGTGACATTGTCCTCCCACCAGTTGAGAACGCCACTTTCCGCGGTGAAATGGTTTTCTGAAATTTTAATTTCTCAAAAGCGAGGAAAACTTAATCGAAAGCAGTTGGATTATTTAAAAGAAGTGCATAGGAGTAATGAGCGAGCAATCGCTTTGGTGAATGATCTATTACAAGTGTCTCGCGTAGAGAAAGGAAAGTTGCATTTGGACTTGGTGAGGCTTGATATAGCAGAGCTTTTTGAAGAAGTTATAAACACTAACAAGTTGACGCTTTCTGCTAATAAAATGACTTACCATTTTGAAATCGTGAACGGTCCGTTGCCAGCGTTGGAAGTTGATAAAGCAAAAGTAAAAAGGGTTATGCAAAATCTGTTTTTGAACGCTATAAAATACAGCCCTAATGGCGGACATATTGACGTAGTTGTTAAAAGAACACAAAAAGAAGTCGTATGCTCGATATCTGACTCTGGGTTGGGAATTCCCATAGATCAGCAAGATGGAATTTTTCAGAAATTTTATCGCGGCGGTAATGCGGCGAAAGTGCAACCGGATGGGACGGGACTGGGCTTGTTTATAGCTAAATCTTTTGTCGAAGCGCACAAGGGAAAGATTTGGTTTGAATCAGAGGAGGGGAGAGGAACCAGTTTTTATTTTAGCCTACCGATAAAAGCGAAATAGTTAAAAATAACCATAACACTGGAAAAATCTTTGGGAGTGTGTTAAAATATTTCCACGAGCTTTTTTGTTTGTGTAGTGCCGTTGTAATTTCTTCCTTCGCTTTCGTTAACACTAAAAGCTCCGGAAGGATAAGCAATCGTGAAAACGGTATGCTTGCACTTCGTAGCTCCCGCGAAAGCGGGAGCGAAGTAATGCCGTTGTAGCTCAGCTGGTAGAGCAACTCCATGGTGGGGCACAAAGCCTCCTGCCCACTTTGACGGAAACGTCTTAGTGAATCCCGAATAACGGTCAAAAACCAAAGCACATGGTCAAGACCGTGGCCGATATTTTATCGGCCCGAACGACTGACAAGGGCTCCGATTTAGGAGAAGATACAGTCTAACCCTCTTATAATTCGTTTCAGGCGGAGAAATAGAGGTGTAAGTGAAGGAGTAGGTCGTCGGTTCAACTCCGACCAACGGCTCCAGAATCCGAGTTTCAGGCAAAAGACCAACTTTTTGATGGGACGCGCTTCGCGCGTCCCACGCTTTGGAGTTGCCGAGCGGAGCGAGGCGGTGGCGGGGCTTTCGTTCATCACGAATTTTTGGTAAAATAGGTTCGAGTGAAGTCGTAAAGACACTCTATTTGATATTTTTAGGTTGGCTTATGAAGAAAGAGTTGGTAGTTTCTTTGATTCTTGTTGGTTTAGTGTTGTTTGCGTTAGGTCTTCAGCCTTATCTTTTTAACGCAGAAGAATCCAAACAATCAACCCGAGAGGAGATTGTCACGGGAGCTTCAGATTATCCATCTTTGGCGGTAGAATTATCTGAAATGATTAACAATATTTCACCCACACCGGCTTTGGGAGAGCTTGGGTGGATGGCGCAACGCATTTCTTTTATAAAAGATGGCAGTCGCGCATATATAGAATACACAGACGCCCGTATTGCCCTCCGGCTTCTTTTGGAGTATTATAATCAGGACGGCGAGTTGAAGGCGACGGTTTTAGCCACTTTTATTCCTACTGAATTTGGTGGTTGGGAATTGCAATATGGAAAAGATAGAGATCAAGGAAAAAATTTATCTCATTTTGTTTTCGACGGCGACTCGAACCAGTGGATACCGGAGATTAAGTAGATAAAAGTTTAAAGTGAAAAGTGTAAAGTTAAGGTGTCGCTTCTCGATGATCCGATAGATAATATGCCGAAGACAGACATATTAATTTTGAATTTTTAATTTTTAATTTTAAATTTATTTATTATGTCCCAGAAGCATCTTGTAAAATTGGTCTGTACGGAATGCAAACGAAGCAACTATTATTCTAACCGGAATCCGAAATCGGTGAAGGAAAAGTTGGCTTTGAAGAAGTTTTGTAAAAAGTGCAGAAAAAGAACTGACCACAAAGAATCAAAAGTGAAATCAAGCTAACAGGTTTGAGCTGTCGCGGATCGTTATTTTTATTCGGTTATGATTTTTCCTCACCTCCTCGCGAAAGTGGGAAGAGGAGGCCTGAAGGGTAGGTGAGGGGTCAAAAATTTTCAGTATCAAAAAACACCTTGAGCGTTTACCGAGAGGTGTTTTTTGATACTAATAGGACTTACGGGTTTGCCGCCTCCGGCCAGGCTTTGCCCGACCTCGTGGCGGCAAACCCGTAAGTCCTAAAAAGATCAGATTTCCCCTCCTCATGAGGAGGGGGAGGGGAGGTCCCAGTCAAAATCAGATAATTATAGTTTCTAAAACCCCGCTAGGGATTGGCCAATTTTCAGCCCGAGGTTGATCCGCCTTTGGCGGACTTTTCACCTTAATAAAGAATCTGATTTATTATTTCCGGGACAAATACCCTGCATCAAGCTTTAGGGGTTTTTATTAAGCAATTCATATTCATTGAATTATTTAAGTTGAGATGCTAAAATGAAGCAGTTACGAACCTGGGGGGTTCGTATAGTGGCAATACGGCGGTCTCCAAAACCGCATACGTGGGTTCGATTCCTACACCCCCTGCCAAGGAAAAAGTCTCACCGTTAGGTGGGGCGTTTTTTTTGGTATTGGTTTTGAAGAGGAATCGAAGGGTGCAGAAAAAAAGTGAACCGCTTCACTTTTTTTATGACCCCGGCTTTCAACAGGAGGAGCGAGCCTCCGACGAAGTCGGGCGCGAGCGACGGGGGAGAAAGGATTCCTACACCCCCTGCCATTTATAGAAAATGGTCTTCGCGCATCCCGTAGCGTTGGGCTGGACGATTCCCTTAGTCCGTATGGCGTTGGCGGGAAAACAAAATTGAGGCGTAAATAGGGTCTGCCCGCTTTTCCTCTTCAGTCGTCATGAGGATGCAATTAAGAAAATAGCGGAAAAAATTGAGTCACCTTAGATTTTTAATTATCCGTGAAGCAGGTGGAAAATTTACAAACATTAATGGGCAAGTCAGCATAGACCCAACTGACAGGATTTTTGTTGGAGGAAACGAGAGTTTTTATAACGAATTATTAAAACTGGTCAAAAGCGGACTTGATATTTAATTCTGGCAAATAAATATACCCATTGCGATTCCACAGGGGAGCCTTGTGGAATTTTGGTTTTGCATGACCGTCTTGGGTGGGATATACTGGAAATGCCATGCATTTTAGGTTATTAAATAATTGGCTAAACAAAATTATGCCGGAGCAAAAAATTACCGCGGAATATATTTGGATAGACGGGAAAAAACCAACCGCGAAATTACGAAGTAAAACCAAAGTTGTAGAAGGGCCAATAACAAAGCTTGACGATATCCCGAAGTGGAGTTTCGACGGGTCTAGCACCGACCAGGCAGAAGGTAATTTTAGCGATTGTCTGTTAAAACCGGTTTATTATATTACTGATTCCATAAATAAAAAACCAAATATTTTAGTAATGTGCGAGGTTTTAAATCCTGACGGGATACCGCACGAATCAAACACCCGGACCGTGTTGAGAAAAGTTTTTGAAGAGCATCGCGCGCAAGAGCCGATATTTGGCTACGAACAGGAATATACGCTATATCGCAAGGACTGGCCTTTGGGTTGGCCACGGAATGGGTTTCCTCACCCTCAAGGGCGATATTATTGCGGGGTAGGGTACGATGAAGTGTATGGACGTCCAATAGTCGAGGAACATTTAAAAGCATGTTTGGAAGCCGGGCTTTCTATTTCCGGGGTGAACGCGGAAGTTATGCCCGCGCAATGGGAGTTTCAAGTGGGGCCGTTGTCGCCTTTAGAGGCAAGCGATCAAATGTGGCTCGCGCGATGGATCCTTTATAGGTTGGGCGAAGAGCATGAGGTTTATGCCAAGCTCGACCCCAAACCGATGCCGGGTGACTGGAACGGCGCTGGGTGCCACACCAATTTTTCCACTAAAGCCATGCGGGAGGAAGGTGGAATAAAAATTATTGAACAGGCTTGCGAAAGACTGGGACAATATCATAAACAACATATAAAAATATACGGCGCGGACAACGACAAGCGATTAACAGGCAAACATGAAACTTGTAGTATAAACGAATATCGCTGGGGAGTGGCTGACCGCGGGGCTTCCGTTCGCGTGCCGGTAAGCGCTAAAAATGCCGGACGAGGGTACCTGGAAGATCGCAGGCCGGCTGCTAACCTTGATCCATATCAGGTTTGTACCGCGCTAATTGAAACAATATGCGGGCAAGGCTTTGATCCGGATAAATATGGCTGGGGAAATTTAAAGCAATAAAAATAACGATTCTCCCTTTAAAAAGCGGGAATCGTTATTTTTCAGTTTAATTTTAATATCCCTTTTTGGGAGCAAACCCCAGGCTTCAGACCATCCTTTCAAGAGTGATTCTTTCCTCTCCTTGTCATTCCGACCTGACTCTGAGCGGAGTCGAGGAGGTAACGGAGGAATCGCTTGTCTTTAGTAATTAGTGGGACAAGGGATCCCTCGGCTTCGTTCGGGATGACAAAGGACGGCTCGGGATTACAGGGCGAGAAGGACGCTTCAGTGTTTAACGTTTAACGCGATCTTTCGTCTTCAGACGGAAGTAGTTGAATTTTAATCATTTTGTCACGATCGTGATAAAATGATTAAAATATTACAGGCTCGTTGGCTATAGCAATTTGCATACTGCAACAGTATGTTTAGTTAACACTTGTTATCCTTGAATGTTAACTTTACATCGTACAAAATTTGACAAGAGTTTTAGTTTATATATAATATGGATAAGTAAAAAATTATGAGTAAAGCAAGCCGACAAATAATGATGTCAATGATAATGCCTCACACGCGAAGGCTTGGTTTAGGTTAAACGAAAACGAATCTGTAAAAACCACCCAGCCTCTCGCGAGAGGCTGGAATTGTTTTATTTGGTTTTCTTGTATCATTTACGATCGCGTAGATCGTAGGTGGTTAGGAAAACTGAGTAAAGGGAGGATAATATGAGGCAACTTACAGAGCTTAACGGGAACCGATCGGGATTTTTTGTGGGAACGGCTCCCTGGTCTAAATCGAACGATTTTTCGGGGCAGGTTTTTTGTCCCGAGTGCAATGAAGAAATCGATCCTGGAAGCTGGGGCGTCTGGAGAAAGTGCATGAACTGCTTTCTCGAAAAAGTTTCCGCGGCCGGTCCTTGGAGCCGGACGAGTGACACGGTTTGAGGAACCGTCGGGAGATTAGTTTTTTCGCGCTCGGTAGTAATACCAGCGCTTTTTTTATTTCCAAAAAATAGGTATAATTAAAAAGAAATAATTTTATCTTTAATTAGAGTCATTCTAGAAGAATATCGATCCTCGGGTGTGCATGAAGATCCTGAATCGAGTTCAGGATGACAGAAGGCAAATATGCAAATATCAAGTTTAATAAAAAATAATACGCTTCCGGTTATAAAGGTCAACGATATTGGTTTAATCATTTTTTCAACTGCTTTTACCGCTATCGCAGTGGGGTTACCGCTTGTTGCTCACCAGTTCAATTTGGCGGGACATATATTTTTACCAATGCATCTAATAGTGCTGGTTGCGGGTTTGCTTATGGGGTGGCGCATGGGACTGGTTGTTGGAGTCTTAACGCCGTTAATAAGTTACAGTATTTCCGGGATGCCGGTGTTGCCGATTTTAGGACAGATTACGCTAGAGGTCGCGGCTTATGGGTTTTTCGCAGGACTTCTGCGTGAAAAGTTAAAATTGAATCTAATTTTCGCTTTGGTGCTCGCCATGGTTTTGGGTCGAGTAGTATTGGGCTCGACTGTAATGGTTTTGGGGAGCTCAGGATTTTTCGATCAAATAATTCGTGTAGTAAAACTCGGTTGGCCGGGAATATTGATACAGCTGGCGGTCGTCCCTATGCTGGTTTCAGTTGCTAGGAATTATTTGCGAAATGATATAGAAACTTATGAATAAGGAAAACCGCATCGATTTTTTAGAGGCTGGAGGTTCTCTTTGCGTAATAAAAGATGGGCGAATTTTGTACCAGTCAAACGATGAAAAGTTAGCCCCACTTGTTGATTGCATAAAAAAACATAAAGACCAGATGAAAGACGCGGTCGCTTACGATAAACTAGTCGGTCGGGCGGCGGCGCTGCTTTTTGTTTACGCGGGGGTTTCCGAAGTAAACAGTTTGGTAGGGAGTAAAGAAGCGGAAGATATTTTGAAAAAAGCGGGAGTTAAATATAGTTTTAAAAAGACTGTGTCAAAAATTTTAAATGAGGAAAAAACCGACATTTGCCCGATGGATAAAGAGGCAGCCGGAAAGCAGCCACAAGAGTTTTTTAAAGCGATGGCCTAATGTAGTTTGGGGATTAAATTTTCATCTTCCGCAAGGGGAGAGGGGAATAAATTGAAACCTTTAGATTTTCGCTTTCGCGGGAATGAAAGGAAAGAATAGGGAATTTACTTTTGTCATCCCCGACTCGATCGGGGATACAGATCCTAGATTTTTCGGCCGGCCGTGGTTGGCGGACGGGAATAACAAGAGAGATAGAAGCGGATATTCAGCATAAGGAGGGGAAGAATTCAAATGAAAATTATTATTCAAGAACAAAATAATTTCCTGCTACGGTTTGATCGGAGGGAAGAAGTGATGGGTGGGATTGTTGATTTTACAAAAAAGCAAAATCTTTCAGGGGCAACTTTTACCGGTCTTGGTGCGTGTTCAAGCGTACAGTTGTCGTATTATGATTTAGAAAAAAAAGAATATATCAAAAAAGACTTTAACGAAGATTTAGAGATTATCAATCTCACCGGTAATATTTCTTTGCTTGGGGAGGAACCAGCAGTTCATATGCACGGAACCTTTGGTCGTACTGACTACAGTACAATCGGTGGACATGTTTTTAGGATGGTAGTTTTCGGCACATGTGAGATTCATCTGCAAAAGCTTGATAAAAAAATTGAAAGGGAAAAAGACGAGGAAACAGGTTTGAATTTATTAGCAAGTAAGATCGCATGAACGCATTGCTAAAAAAATATTCCCATGAGTTGATTTTACTCGGAATAATAGCCGGCGTGACTTTGTTGTTTTATTTTATAGGGGATAGTTTCGGAGTATTTTTCAACCGCGAGGCGCTGGAACGAAAAGTTTCCGAATTTGGGTTTTGGGGGCCGGTAGTTTTAGCTATCGTTTCTTTTTTTGACACACTTATCGCCCCCTTTCCCGGCGGAGTATCGGCGGCAGTCGGCGGTTTTTTGTACGGGAAATTTTGGGGGATTCTAATTGTTTATATCGGAAACGTCTTTGGCGCTAACGTAACTTTTTGGATCGCGCGAATTTGGGGGTCAAGATTTTTTTTGCTTTTTATAAAGGCATCCAAAATTAAAGAATTTCAAGAAATGGTAAAACGCAGGCAAACATTTTTTTGGGTCGCTTATTTTATACCTTTTTTACCTTATGATTATTTAAATATTACTATTGGACTTTCAGATATTCCTTGGAAAAAATTTTTATTGATAAATTCTATCGGGATGTTGGTTAGCCTATCACTGCTGGTATTGTTTGGGATTAGTATTTTGGAGTTGCTATTTTAAAATTTCCCCTCCAATTTTGTCATCCCGACTGAAATGGAGGGATCCCTTAATTAGAGGGAGAGAGGTTCCTCGACTTCGCTCGGAATGACAAAATTATAATAATTAAACAATTAAACATACAAGTTGAGAAATAATTTTCAATTTCCAATTTTTAATTTTCATTAAATTTTTAATGATACAATTTATAATTAGTTTGAAAATTGACTAATTGAAAATTCATTAGAAATTGTAAATTGAGAACTGAAAATTTTATTTGTCATCCAAAACTGAATTCGGGATTCAGGTTCTAGATTTAAGATTTCCCTTAGGTCCGCACAAGCTGACTTCGTACTATAGAATTACGAAACTCCAATTTCATGTCATTGTGAGGAGTTTGAGGCGTCGTTAATATCCTTCGAGTGAGGCGCTAGCCGAGTCGAGAAAATAAATCAACGTTGTTCTCGACTTCCTCCCTAGGCGGACAAGTCGCTCGAACGATAATATTCAGATTGCTTCGTCGCTAAAGATCCTCGCAATGACACTAGGGAGTTTTCAGAGAGTTTAGTAATTGAAGGTCGTAAAATCCGGAATGACAGGAAAGCGAATTGTATGAATTTGTTGACTGTGGATATCTATGATATAATTACGAGGTAAATAAAAATGCTTCGAAACTCAAAAAAAACGCAAAAATTAAACAAAAAAATGGGTCTTTTTCAAAAAAAAATAGAACTGAAAACCACAAAACAGTTTGAAATCGTTGATGTCACAAAGCAGGTTGAGGAGGTATTAAAAAGCTCTAAAATTAGCCAGGGAATGGTGACTGTTTTTAGTACCCACACTACCGCGGCGGTTCGGATTAATCATTACGAGCCGTTGCTTTTGCAAGATCTGATGAAGGTGATGTATCGTATGGCTCCTTTGGAAAGCAACTATGCTCATGATTTTTTTGAAATTCGGACAGAGATTCAGTCGGGAGAGCGCAGTAACGGCCACGCTCATGTGAAGGCTTTTCTGTTAGGCGCGTCTGAAACAGTACCGGTGGCTGATAAAAAAATGCTTTTGGGATATCGTCAAAGCATTTTTTTTGTGGAAACAGATGGTGGTAGAAAAAGAAATATTATAGTAACGGTTATGGGGGAATAAATTAAATGCAAAGTGTAAAAATTAAAATGTAAAAATTTATAATTAGTCAAGAAGGTGACATTTGTTGACTAAAAGATTTTATATTTTGATTTTTAAACCTTAAATTTATTATGAAAGGGGGTGGATTTAAGTGGAAAATGAAAGTGTGGGACAAGTGGTAACCGGATCACTTAACAACTTGTACGACCAGGTTATTTCTTTCTTGCCAGTCTTGGTTGTCGCTTTGCTGGTTTTGATTTTTGGTTGGGCAGTTGCCATATTGCTTGGAAGGTTAGTTCGAAAGATCCTGGATATTCTTCGAGTGGATGAATTAGCAAGTAAACTGGGAATGGGGAGCTTGGGAGATAGAATGGGTAAAAAGTTGTCTGTGTCCGGTTTTGGAGACTGGTTGATTAAATGGTTCTTTATCGTAACTGTTTTTGTGGCTGCCGCTGACATCTTGGGCCTCAATCAGGTAGGTGAATTTTTGTACCAAAGTGTTTTACCTTATTTCGCGGATGTTGTAGTAGCCGCCGCCATCATGGTTATTGGGGTAGTTGCCGCCAACTTTTTGCATGACGTGGTGTTGCATTCGGTGAAAGCTACCAAAGTTGGTGGGCACGATGGTATCGCGGAAATCGCCCGTTGGGCTGTCTTGATTTTTACATTCTTGGCAGTTTTATCTCAACTTGGAGTTGCTACGACATTCTTGCAAGATTTATTCCGGGCGGTTGTCGCAATGCTTGCCATCGCTGGCGGTATTGCTTTCGGTTTGGGTGGTAGGGAGCACGCGAAACACGCGTTAGACCGTTGGTCAAAAGATCTGCATGAATAATCGATCTTATAGAGATTAATCCCTGTAAAAAAACACTCGGATTTGTATCCTGGGTGTTTTTAGTTTTTTGTCATCGCGAGGGCGCTAATCTTCCCGCGATTCCAAAGTACCTTGGATTGTCTTTCCGTCTGCTGCGGATAGCTATGACAAGCGCGGTAGTTTCCCGAAGGGATTTTTTTTGTTAAAATAATGATATGGGAAACCAAAAAGCGTTAATTTTACATCTAGAAAAATCAGGGGTTTTAAAGACTCTGGAAATAATTGAGGCGTTTCAGCAGGCTGACCGGAGATGGTTTGTCCCGGAAGCATTTTCCCGGAATTCATATATTGACGAGCCTTTGCCTATTGGGCAAGGGCAAACCATATCACAACCCTATACCGTGGCTTTTATGTTAGAATTATTACAGGCTCAAAAAGGGGACGAGGTCTTGGATGTTGGTTTCGGGTCCGGCTGGACTACTGCCTTGTTATCAAATATTGTTGGTGACAAAGGGAAGGTGTTCGCTTTGGAGATTAATAAAGAAGTTTTCAAGTTTGGAAAAGGGAATCTTGAAAAGCATAGTTTTTCGAATGTAGAATTATTTAATCAATCCGGATTTGATGGGTTACCAGAATCCGCTCCGTTTAAACGGATTTTGGTTTCGGCGGCCGCGGAGCAGGCACCGAAAGCGCTGAAAGATCAGCTCGCGATCGGCGGGCGATTGGTTATACCTGTCGAGCACACTATTGAAATGATTGAAAAGACTTCACAGGATAAATTTAAAAAAGGAATGTTTTTCGGATTTTCGTTTGTGCCGCTTGTTGGATAGAATAGAGAATCCAGAATCTAGAATATGAAGCAAAACCAAAAATAAAATCATTTACCGATTTAAAGGCCTGGCAGCACGGACAGTGGAAATAAGTAATTTAACCCACGGGTTGATTAAGAAAACAAAATTTTTGATTTGGGATTCAAAATTCTAGATTCTGAATTATGAGAGATTTTAGCGTAAAAAGAACCAATTCAAACCATCTAATTACCCGCACTATTGTTTTAGCGTTGGTAGTCGTGGTTTTATTTGGGGCAGCGTTTTTGGTTTACGCCAATTTTAAAATAAATAAACCGCTGACGTTTGAGTCGCGGGAACAAGTTTTCAACATTGAAAAAGGAAAAAGCGTGCGATCGGTCGGGGAGCAACTGAAGGATGAAGGGCTTATCAGCTCGGCGTTTGTATTCCGGGTCTATATTGTTTGGAAATCTTTTTCCGATCAGGTGCAAGCAGGTTCTTTTAAATTGGACAGTAATATGAACATAAAAGAAATTGCCGAACAGTTGACTCGGGGGAGAGGATTGGCAGACGAAATCGCCATAACTTTTCCGGAAGGCGTAACCTTGCAACAAATTGCCGAGCGACTGGAACAGAACGGAGTTGTAAGCGTGGCAGAATTTATCGCCACTGCCAAAGCGCAAAATTTTTCCGATTTTGATTTTTTATACGGAGTCCCAGGCGCCGCCAGTTTAGAAGGTTATTTGTTTCCAGATACTTATAACTTTAAAAAAGGCGAAGCGGCGACCTCGGTAATTTCAAAAATGCTTGAAAACTTCGGCCGTAAGTTTGACGGTGATTTCCAAAAAGACCTGGCGAGAAAAGGAAAGAGTTTGTATGAGGTTTTAATATTGGCCTCGATTGTTGAAAAGGAAGTAGGGAGAAATGTCAAAAAAGGGACTTCTTTGAGTGACGCGGATAAAAAGCAGTTGCAGGAGGAACGACGATTGGTGGCGGGAGTGTTTGAAAACCGAATGGCTATTGGCATGGCGCTTGAGTCTGACGCGACCGTGACATATATTACTCAAAGTGGTAATAGTCGGGCAACGTTTGCCGAATTAGAGGTCGATTCGCCATATAACACATATAAATATCGAGGCTTGCCTCCAGGGCCAATTTCCAGTCCCTCGCTTGATTCGATCGACGCGGTTATTGATCCAAAAGAATCGAACTATTTATTTTTTCTTAGCTCGCTTGACGGAACTATGTATTTTGCAGAAACGCTAGAGGGACACAAGGATAATCGGGCAAAATACCTCGAATAATTCAAGATTTTTTTCCATCAGTGAGAAAGGGTCCGCTTCAGGCGGATAGATGAGGTTACACGCGTGGTTTTAAATTATGTCAGTTACCTCACCCCCAACCCTTTCTCACTCGGGAGAAGGGGTAAAATTTGACATTTGTAATAATTCAAAGCTCGGAAGTAGTCAGTTTTTGGCGGGCTTAAAGCATCCTTCCTCGGCAGAAACAAAAACATACATTCCACAGGGGACCCTTGTGGAATTTTATACATTTGACACATTTTTTTTTCCTGATATAATATCTATACATTTGAATAATCCCTGTGAAAGCAGGCAAATCTCGTCTCGAGTGGAGTCGAGAGATAAGCCCTGCCGAGGAAGCATCCAAGTCATCCTGATGGCAATCAGGATCTAAGCTTTAAAGCGAAGATTCTGAATTTAGTTCAGAATGACAAAAAAGGTAAATCCCCGGTAGTAGCCGGGTTTTTTGTTTCTAATCACTAATCACTAATTTTATGCCAAAGACAAAGGATCAAAAAAAGCAGATTGTGGAAAAACTGACAAAGATTTTTAAAGAAGCTAAATCCATCGTTTTTTCAGAAGTTAAAGGGTTGAATGTCGCCGACACATCTGAACTGCGAAAACAGTTGCGCGAAGAAAAAGCCGGTCATACAGTAGCGAAATTATCACTGGTTAAAATCGCGTTACAAAGAGCTGGAATCAAACATGGGAAGCTGGATTTCAAAACGCAGGTCGCTGTAAGTTTCGCAGACGATGAAACTACCGCTGCCAGGGTTTTGAAAACATTTTCTAAAAAGCATGAGCAATTAAAACCATTGGCAGGATTTTTAGAAGGTGAAGAAATCGACACGGGCAAAGTTAACCAGCTGGCGTCGCTTCCAACCAAACAACAGTTATTGGGGCAATTAGCGTCGGTACTTGCCGGCCCCGCGCGGGGATTGGTTACAGTGCTTTCTGGTAACCATAGAGGACTGGTAAGAGTATTATCACAAGTTAAGAAATAACACTGTTTATCTGTCATCCCGACTGAAATGGAGGGATCCCTTAATTAGAGGGAGAGAGGTTCCTCGACTTCGCTCGGAATGACAAAATTATAATAATTAAACAATTAAACATACAAAAATATGACCGAAGAAGCAAAACAAGAAGCAAAGAAAGTCGAAGTTCCAGAAAAGTTCAAGCCGATCGTTGATCAAATCGATAAACTATCAGCGCTGGAGCTTTCTGAATTCGTCAAAGCTTTAGAAGAGCACTATGGTGTGTCTGCCGCTGCTCCTGTAGCAGTCGCTGTCGCAGGCGGTGCCGCTGGTTCAGAAGCGGCTGAGGAAAAATCTTCTTTTACTGTAGAGTTAGTTGCCGCTGGCGACAAAAAGATCAATGTGATTAAAGTCGTCAAAGAAGTTACCGGTAAAGGCTTGAAAGACGCCAAAGACTTAGTCGATGGCGCTCCGAAAACTATCAAAGAAAATGTTTCAAAAGCCGAAGCTGAAGAATTGAAGAAAAAACTAGAAGAGGCCGGTGCAACCGTGAACTTGAAGTAAATAAGTAAGTAATTAGAAGGACGTCTTCTCATGAGAAGGCGTCCTTCTTTTGGCATACGAGGGTTACCCTCGTTGGTTTTATTGACAGGATTTATAGTTTATGCTATAATCGAGACAATTTAAATAATCTGTGGTGGCACAAAACAGGACAATTGTAATGTTTCCAAAGATTCAAATAGACACCGCTGTGTCGTATTTTTTGCTGAAATATTTTGGTGATGAAAAGTTCCCAGGGGTCAGGCAGGCGAATGTCGAATTTTGGGCCGAGGTTCCTGAAGATAAAACCGCCGATCAACTTGAGCGGGAAGGCTATATTTTGCTGGATTTGGGAGGCTCCAAATTTGACCATCATCGGCTAGGACAAAACAATCGGACAATCTCTTCCGCCCATATGGTCGCCAAATTTTTGGAAGTGGACGACAGGCCGGATTTGCGGAAGCTTTTGGATTTTGCACGAAGAGACGATTTGGAAGGTAAAGGGATTTTATCCAGCGACCCGATCGATCGGGCGTTTGGTTTGTCCGCATTGCTGACCAATCTGAACAGATCTATTCCAGACGACCCGAAACAGATTTTAGAAATTGTTTTACCGCTTTTGGCAGGGCATTATGCCGAGGAAAATCGCCGTCACGAAATACTGCCGAAAGAATTTGAGGAGCTGGTAAAGTCGGGAAGAGCGAAAAAGTTCAACGCGGTTCAGCTTGGAAGGAATTTGAAAGTTGTTTATATTGAATCCGATAACCCGGCCTTGGCGGGATACATTCGAAGCAAAGCGGTTGGCGCCGACCTTGTTGTCCAAAAAGCAAAAGGCGGACATGTTAATTTTATTACCAGGCAAGCCGCCAGATTGGATTTACGAAAGCTGGCAAGGTTGATCAAGCTTTTGGAAGCGCAAAAAAATGATATTGTTTTGCCGGTAGATTCCGAGAGAGATTTGGAAGCCCCGGGACGCACTGAGGGGTTGCCGCACTGGTTTTATGACGCGCGGGCCAATACCCTGCAGAACGGGGGAGTACAGCCGCAAGGAATTCCGGCAACCAAACTTACTTACGAAGAAATTGAGCAGGTAACCAAGCAGGGGCTGAATGTCGAGAGGACGCGGAGAGGGAACTTTCGGGAGAGGGGAAACGGCGGTGGATATAAGGTAACGAGAGACAAGGGCGTGACGATAATTGAATAAAAATAAAAATTCACCCCGCACCTTTTAGGTCTGTCATTCCCATCCGCCTAGGCGGAGGAATCCAGGTTCTCGACTCCCGCCTGCCATCGGCTTTGCCGAAGGCGAATGGCGGGCAGGTCGCTCGAACAATAAACCTAGACCCCCGCTTTCGCGAGAACAACAACCAAGACAAAAACAAAACAGCCACATCTTGTTCTGAAATTTTTCAGGATAACATTGTGGCTGTTTGAGTCACAAGTCAATCGGTCTTTGCGCGAAGTTTGCGACTGACCGAAAACCGTAGCTTACAACCGTACCAGGCCTGATAAGCCTGGGACAACTTCCTAGGAGGAAGAAAAATGGAAAGCAAACCTGTAATTTGTGTAGTGGTACCGGCGCTGCCGCCGGTGGACAAGTACGTCGCCGCCAAGCGCGTGGCACTGGACCTCGGGCCTTTCTTTCGCGTGCGGATGGCGTTTTGCGACGTCAATATCCCGACGCCGGAGCACTACCGGCAGTGGGACGCCATATGCTCGGAAGACCGCACCGCCGTCCTCATCGACGTGGGCGACGGCAAGTACCACAAGGGTTTCCAGAGCGCCGCCGAAATGGCGAGGCTCGCTTCCTCCGTGGAAGGGGGAGCGGTCTGGAATCAGCTGGTTGGCCTCGCCAACCGCAACAACGAAACGGGATTTTTGAAGCAGTTCCCGTACTCGACCGCCAAGCTCATCCGGGAGGCCTACCACACCGCGACCAATCCCATCGTGTCCCAGGAGTTCTTCTGGGACAAGATGATGGACGTGGTGAACAGCTTTTTCTGGCGGCAGAACAGGCGCGATTGGAACGCGCTTTTCTCCGACCCGAAGTTCGTCACACTCCACCGGCTCTGGGAGGGCTTCAACGTCCAAGAGAAGGACGTACAGCCCTTCACGGTTCCCATGTACTTTCGCCGGCTGTTTATGTCCGGCCGGCCGGAGGCCGACATCATCGCCAAGGTGACTTGGTGGATGAAAAAGGGCAAGCAGGTGCAAAATCTGCACGCCGAGGCGCGGAAGAAGCGGTACGAGCTGCAGAAGTTCCAAGTCTGCGGTAAGCCGGCGTTCGTCGCTGCCGTCGGGAACTACTTTGAGGCGGCAGCCGTGTCGTACCAATTCCTCGGTTCCGGCAGGTTCGCCCTCGGCGTGCTGCGCGGCCCCAACGGCCACGCGCACATCCAGCCGTCGTTTCGGCACAAGGATTCGGATTTGAGTGGCGTCTTTGCCGAATTGGATCGTCGCGAACCGACGCGGTGGTACTACGAGACGCGGTTTGACGGCGGCCGGAGCCAGATGCTAATGAACGGGTCCTGGCAGTTCCAAGGGGTTACACCCACGGGACTATCTGACGGCCAGATCCAGGCCATCCTCACCACCAACACCCGCTGGACCAGCTCCGGCGGGCAACAGCAGGACCGCCGTCACGACAACCGCGCCACGGCGGCCACGCTTGGCGGGATTGCTCGCTCACGCTAGACCTACCCGGGTAGGGGAGTCGACACTTTTGTCGGCTCTCCCCCGGGTGCTATTTTCTAAAGATAAAACTGAAAAAGGAGGAGCGATGCGAAGCATCGAAGAAGTTGTCGCATACGCGTCAGGCGCCCTGTCGCGAGCCGCCCACGAAAGGCTGCTTGCCGACGATCCGCGCGACCACGCACCCAAGTGGCACGTCTATGGCCTTCTTGGTCATATGTACGCCGTCATCGAAGCGGCAAAGCGGATTGAGCAGAGACTTGAGCTCGACTTCGACCTTGTCCGCCTCTCGGCGCTTCACGACATCGGGAAGATCAAACAATTTCCCGAGGCGTGCCGTCTCGTCGACGCTGGGCAGGGGACCAATCGTCTTTATGTCGGCCACGAGAACCGCTCAGCTGGTTATGCTTTGAAGGTACTTTGCCTTCCGGGCGATGACGTCGCCGCGATCAAATGGCACGGGCTTGCTTATCAGGCAAGACCCGAGACTATCGCGCAACACCTCGGTAGTGAAGGAGCGTTCCTGAAGTGGATGCTCCTGTCCGCCGCCGATGCCGTCGGCTTTGGTTGGACCGAAGCTCAAAAAGCCGGGCGGCCCAAGACCGCAGAGCGCTTTGAAGAAGCCGCAAGTCTTCTCGGAGCCATGCCCGATTCTCGGGCGCTTCAGGTTGCTTGCGATGCTGTCAGAACCTGGCAGCCCGTTGACCCGCTAGAGTTCACATTGTTAGCTGAAGTGGGTCTTTTTTTTGCCATAACAAAGTAATTCTTTACAAGTTTACAAGGATTACCCTTTTACAAGGGTAATCCTTGTAAACAGAGGCAAAAAAGCGTGCTAAAATATGAATAGATTTGATCTCGAAACTCCGAGATGGAAACAAAAAGCATCCGAGATAGACCTAATTTTAGCCAAAACAAAAATGAAAGTGAATGCTTTTATTATTATTTTTAGCAGACATGATTTACGAAACCCTGTCAACCTCTCTAATGTCATTGCGAGGATCCATCCGCTTAGACGGACGAAGACGAAGCAATCTGAATATTATCGTTCGAGCTTGCCTGCTGGCAGGCAGGCGTAGTCAAAAACTGCGTTGTCGGATCTTCTCGACTAGGCTCGAAATCTGCGACTTCTCGACTCGGCTCGAAATCTGCGACTTCTCGACTAGGCTCGAAATCTGCGACTTCTCGACTCGGCTCGAAATCTGCGACTTCTCGACTCGGCTAGCGCCTCGCTCGAAGAATATTATTGTTCGAGCGAAGTCGAGAACGACTTTATCGTAATTTCTCGACTCGGCTAGAGCCTAGCTCGAAGGATATTAATGACGTCGCGGGTTCCTCGCAATGACAGGAAATTGGAGTTTCGTAATTTAAAGCCCTTTAGATACCTCCTTTACAAATGCCAAAAAGTGTGCTAAAATATAAGTAGATTTGATCTCGAAACTCCGAGATAGAAACAAAAAGCATCCGAGATAGGGCTAAATTTAGCCAAAATAAAATAACAATTTCATAAGTTTGAAAATACTCCAATTTTAGGGCAAAACTTTTTATAGTTTTGTCCTTATGTGGTATAAGAGGAGTTTCACGGGTTTTCACAAGGTTACATATAGAGGTTCGAAAAAATGTTCCTATAGAGGTGCCGAAAATCTCTCAAGAGGATCCGCAAGAAAAAAAATTCACCCCGCGCCTTTCAGACATATGTTTTATGTCTACATAATCAAGCTTAAACGAGACAAGGGCTTGTATTTCGGCTCTACTAACGACTTACGCAGGAGGTTGGTCGAGCACACTAAGTCAAAAGGTGATCTCGATCTCATCTACTACTAGGCTTATCGCTCGGAAGCAGACGCTAGAAGAAGAGAACACAACCTCAAGTACTTTGGCAAAACATATGGCCAGTTAAAAGGCAGGATCGAGGAAAGTCTGAAAGACTTTCCAAATGTCTAAAAGGTGCGGGGTAAAAAACAAAAACAAAATCAAATATGCCTTCTCGATACGAAAATGAAAAATTGATAACACTAACCGAGGCCCGGAAGAAATTCGGGTACACATCGGATCACCTTGCCTATCTTTGCAGGGAAAGTTTTTTGTGGTCTCAAAGACAAGGGAGAATTTGGTTGACTTGCGACTCCGCTATCGCGGATTATCAAAAAGTTTTGGGGATTGTCGGCAAGCCTGTAAAACTAGAAGCGCAAGAAGAGATTTTGAACAATCAAATTTTCGAATCAGGGATTGATAACCTTGAAGAAATTTTGAAGGCAGAATCAAGAGAAGAGATTGATCAAGTCGTCGAGGATGAAATAAAACAAAAAGAAAATGTAATCCCCGTCCGCCCAGGCGGAGGAATCCAGGCCTGGATCCCCGAACAAGTCGGGGATGACAAAAAAGGTATTGAGAGAGTCGGGAAAAATACGGCTTCTATAGCACTCTCTAAATCTCGCCCTCATAAGGGGGAGAAGGGAGGGTTTTCCCGCGGTGTAAAAACCCTCGCAGAAAAATATAAGACGATATTTTCTCGAAAGCAAACAAAACATTCCGACCCGCGCCATGATCTTTCAAAACTAGGTTTCAGCCTCGGCGACGCGCCGGCGCGACTGCCAAATAAAAAATTACCAAACTATATCGCCAACACGCCATGGTACCGCGATCGGATGATCACCGCCCCCGCGGCCGTGGTTTTAATTTTAGCAATGGCGCTTGCTTCTCCATTGTCTGTTGTTCACGAAATAAATAATTCCGCGGTACTGGCGATCAAGGTTTTGGAATATGCCGGTGACAAAGCAATTTCCGGTTTGGTTCCAGAACCAGCCGACAAACAAGAAGAATTTCAATATGGAATGTTGCCAGCGGCAACAGAGCCCCAAAACAGTGTTTCTTCCCAGACTTGGGGAGAGGGAAAAATGATTGCCGGTTCAGTCTCGGTGGAGCCAGAACAAGAGACCGGCGTTTGGCAAAAAATTATAGGGTCATTAAAACATTTTTACAATTCCATAACAACACCGCTTCCGCCGGATGTCTTGGTAAATGTGCCGAGAGACTACGACGGTAACGACACAAAAATTTCGGATAGCACAAAAGTCATTACCAAATTGATTGAGGATCCAGACTCCGATCCCCGCGTTCGCGAGGATGACAGTGTAAAAACGGTTTATGTTCCGGGGACAGCCGGCGCCAGAGGACCGCAGGGACCCGCCGGGCCGCAAGGAGTTCCGGGGCCAAGAGGAGAAAATGGTGAAAGGGGAGAAACCGGAGCAATGGGCGCGACAGGATCCTCCGGAAGTTCGGACAGCTCATCTGTTTTTTATGTAGCGGAGGATTCTAAAAACCAAGCTGGCACCGCCGCGGCATTTACTTATCTTTCGGCAAGTACTTTTGTTTCGGAAAGCCTGCAGATTACCGGGGCAACTTCTTTGCAGGGCGCCTCGCTTGCCGGAGATCTAACCGTTGCTGGCGGAACAACTTTGGTAAACGCGACAACTTCTTCAAGTTTGTATGTAACCGATGATTTGACAGTCGGCGGAGATTTGGTTTTATCAGGATCCCTTGCAAACGCGAGCTCAACTATTACAGGAAATCTTACAGTTCAAGATTTTAACAGTAATGTAAATTTGTTTGTAGACAATAACAACCGGCGTGTTGGCGTTGCGACTTCTACTCCGGGCGGAACTTACGGCGAAACTTTGACAGTTGTCGGATCGGGATATTTTACGGGCGATGTTACTTCCGCCACGGCGTTTAACGCGCCGATATTTTGTATTGGAGGTGTTTGCCGAACCAATTGGCCGGCCGGCGGGGCTGGCGGCGGCTTTTGGGCAACGACTACAAATAATCTAATAGTTTATCCTTCACCGTCATCATACATCGTCACTGTTGGAAAAAATTCAACTACTTCTTCCGATACAATTCTTGAAATTTCCGGGGGTTCGTTGTTTGAAGGTTCAGTCACCACCACTAACACTCTCCACGTCGGACAACTGGAAGTAAACAACGACTATATCTCTGATTTGACCGGCAGTGGATTGACCGTGTCAGGAGGACAACTCCAAGTGGTAGGCGGCGCCGGGTCTAACTGGGCTTTCTCTCCGCTTGCCGACGCTATTACTCCTTCCACCACATCTATCGGACTTTTTGTGAATGCTTCCTCCACCATCGCCGCTAACTTTAGAGTAGATGGAAACGCTACCACCACCGGCTCCTTTGCCGCCGGAGGAACTTTGTATGTTCAAGAGGATACGGGACGAGTGGGGATTGGGACGGAGAATCCGGGGGCACCGTTGCAGATCACGGGAACTGCTTCAGGCGCTTCGCTTGAGTTATTGAGATTGCGGAATACAGCAAATGCAGCCAACGGGACTGTGGGTGTATCATTTTATCGTGGAAGCAACGAAACTGCGCGTATAGAAGCCACTTCCCCGACAGGGGGCTCAGATGCCGAGCTCTCCTTTTACACAAAGCAAGTGGGGTTCTCTTTGGATGAGCGGATGAGAATCAATAATTCCGGCAACGTCGGCATCGGGACGACGAGTCCCACTCAAAAATTACAAATTGGTTCTCATACTACGGCAGGCACAAACAGTCCAGACGCGATCGATTTGGGAGGGACATTTAGTCTCACGGCTGGAGCGAATGCAAAGCTAAGAGTGTTTGATAATGGGACAAATGTGTTCGGTCTTGGCGGGTCCGCGAACCAAATGGATTATATCGCGCCATCTGGGGGAAGCCATGCGTTTTACGTCGCAGGTTCAGAAAAGTTTAGAGTACATAATACCGGCAACGTCGGCATCGGGGAAACGGCACCGGGGAGTAAACTCTCCGTTTCGGGTGGAGCGAGTGTGGGTGCGTCTTACGACACCACGGCGGCTCCGACAAATGGTTTAATAATAGAAGGCAACGTCGGCATCGGGACGACGGAGCCCGGCGGAGTTTTGCATGTTAAAAATACCGCGCAAAGTAATACATTGGTTATAGAGTCAGTGTACGGGGGGGCTTATCCTGCTCTACGATTTATCGGGACAGATGGTAATGCTGCTTATGGCGGGTATGTAAAGTCATTCTATTCTGATGGAGAAATCCTTACCCTTGGGACTCGGAATAATAGTGTTGAGACGGACACAGTAACATTAAAAGACGGCAACGTCGGCATCGGGACGACGGATCCAAGTGAGAAATTACATGTGGCAGGTGGTGAAATTAGAGTGGATAATTTAATGGTAAGTAATGCGGGAGTGACTTATAGTGAACTGGCTCATAATCTTTACTACGATTCTGGTTGGAAATATAGAGGTGGTGGTTACGGTTCTTTGTTTAGGTTGGATAGGAACGCCGGAGGTTCTGGTTTTGAGTTTTATACTGCTCCCTCTGGCACTGCGGATGCTGCTGCAACACTAACACAACAAATGGCATTGGGATCAAACGGTGGTTTGTCTCTGGGTTCAAGTTATGTTTCAACCGATCCAGGGGCAGGGTCAATGATAATAAGCGGCAATGTCGGCATCGGGACGACGACGCCTAACAATAAATTAAGTATTTATTCAGCTACAAAATCAGCATTGGAATTTTCGGGTTCAACCGCAGGTTCGTGGACAATGGGATATGATGTTTCTAATAACAGAT
>Ga0210057_1001164_pt1 | contig 40700 bp, 35 predicted proteins | sample CryGeyCG2114_010_2_FD_183968 | JGI IMG/M metagenome (GOLD analysis project Ga0210057, IMG submission 183968) | Groundwater microbial communities from aquifer - Crystal Geyser CG10_big_fil_rev_8/21/14_0.10 (SPAdes) (version 2) | ecosystem: Environmental > Aquatic > Deep subsurface > Groundwater ... | reverse complement strand
CCGTTAAGTCGGGAAACGAGCGCAACCCTGATCCTATGTTTTACATGTCATGGGAGACTGCCCGTTTTAAATGGGAGGAAGGTGGGATGACGTCAAATCAGCATGGTTCTTACGCCTTGGGCAACACGCGTGCTACAATGGGAGGTACAGAGGGAAGCCAAACCGCGAGGTGGAGCCAATCCCTTAAAACCTCTCTCAGTTCGGATTGAAGGCTGAAATTCGCCTTCATGAAGTTGGAATCGCTAGTAATCGTGGATCAGAATGCCACGGTGAATACGTTCTCGGGTCTTGTACTCACCGCCCGTCACGTCAAGGGAGTTGGTAGTGCCCGAAGGCTCACATTAGTGGGACGAAGGTAAGACTGGCGACAGGGACGAAGTCGTAACAAGGCATCCGTAGCGGAAGCTGTGGATGGATCACCTCCTTTCTAGGGAGAAAATTCTTTTTTCCATGTGAAAAAAGAACTAGTCGCCTCCGACATCGAGTCGGAGAGGTCATCGCAAGATGACAACGAATTGATGCCAATTAGACTTGAAATTTTTTTAAACCAAACCTGATTCTTTTACTAAACTGCTTATACGGCAGTTTTTGTGTTTAATTGTCTCGCCTCTAAAACCATTGTCTTGACTATTAATCGATTATAATTTATACTTTTTTATTAAGTCTCGTTCTTTTAAAAATTTATTAAGTTTATTTTTAAGTTTCTCTAACTTAGCAAAATTTAAAAATAAACTTAATACTAACCTCAAAATTTAACCAAAATGAAAGGATCGATACCTCTGACAGAACTGATTGTCCTAGAAAGTACAGAAGACAAATGGCGTATGCTCTCGAGCAATTTAATTAAGGAATTAAAAACTTCCGGATTAATTAAGCTCCCGTCTGGAAATATGGTAAGAATAAATTTAATTTTTACCGAAATTATTCCACCGGAAAATTCGAATGGAAGAACTAGTTGCCATGTTTCAACCAACATTAAGGGAGTAGCCGGCGGATTAGCTAACGTTAAAGAATTTTTTAATAATTTTTTAAACAACTCTACTTGGACATTTCTGGGTTATATAGAGGGCGACAATAAATTAGCAATTTTGGTAATTTATTATGAATGTATTGAATTGGCGGTTTATACCGTGCAATTAAAAAAACAAAAAAATGAATATATTTTTTCCACTGATCAGTTAAACTAAGAGATTGATGAATGGAATAAAAGGGGAGACATAAATAGTTTCCTCTTTTTTATTCCTAATAATATTTATTAAAATAATTTGAAAAATAATTAAAAAAATAGAACTAACAAAAAAGGCGGGGTGAAAAACACCGCCGTCTATAGAGGTTTTTATTAAGGAAAACGACAACAAAGCATAGCCAAATATTAAAAATATTGCTTGCCTAGCTTTAATATTTATTAATAGGCTTCTAAAAGAAGTAGCGAAATAAATTATCGCTTAAAATAAAATAGTCTTGATATTGCTGTATCCATCGGCAAAAATATTTACAAATGAATGTAATATGCTAAATATCATATATAAATTTATCTCACCCCAATTAACCTCTTAGCTTCTTCTAATTTTTTCTGAGCAATCTCGTTCGCTTTAATCCGGCCTTCTTCTAAAATTTGTTTAACTTTATCATCGGAAATATTGTTATATTTTTTTTGGAAATTATCCAAAAATTTAACAACAACATCCGCTAAATCTTTTTTAAAGTCTCCATAACCTTTGCCTTTATAATCTTTAACCAAACGAGGAACTTCTCGATTACCTAAAATAGCGAAGATAGTTAATAAATTTGATAAAGCCGGTTTATTTTCTAAATCATATTCAATATCCGTCCCGGAATCAGTTACAGCCCGCATAATTTTTTTACGAGCCACCTCTAAATCATCCAATAAAGCAACGGCATTATTCTGGTTATCATCGCTTTTACTCATTTTTTTACTAGGATCCAGCAAGGACATAATTCGTGCGCCATCTTTTCTAACTTCAGCTCGAGGAATTTTAAAAATATCTCCAAATTCCTTATTAAAACGCCGAGCAATATCTCGCGCTAATTCAACGTGTTGCTTTTGATCTTCACCAACCGGAACGACATCGGTGTTATATAATAAAATATCAGCCGCCATTAAGACCGGGTAATCATATAAACCAACACTGACTGATTCTTGATTATCGCCTGCCTTATCTTTAAACTGAGTCATTTTATTTAAATCAGCGATACGCGCGCCATAACAATTGAAAATCCAAGCTAGTTCGGTATGAGCCGGCACAGTTGACTGCTGAAAAATAATTGATTTTTCGGGATCGATTCCGGCTGCTAAATAAATTTTTGTAATTTCTATTATACGACGGCGTAATATTTTTGGATCCTGCTTAACGGTAATAGCGTGATAATCAACTATAGAAAAAATACAATTATACTTTTTTTGCATTTCTACCCACTGAGAAACAGCTCCAATAAATTGGCCAATATGAAGGTCTCCACTCGGCTTAATTCCAGAAAAAACTATTTGTTTTTTTTCTATTTTATTTTCTTTAATCATATTTTTAATCAAAAAAGTTTAGCTGCTTGCTTTCCGCTATTTAGTTAAAAGGATTTTGGCCGGTCTATTCTTTAAAAAGATCTAACTGAATATCTTCGATGGTTTGTTTAATTTTTGGTGCCTGAGAAATATATTTTTCTCGTAAATCTTTAATAATTTCCGGAGAAATATCCTTAAAAATATTTTCCGGTAATTGTTCGTCTTTCTGCCCATTATAATATTTGATAAACCATTCTTCGGGTGTAAAAAATCTGTTACCTTCACTTTCATTTTTTGGTCCCTTAACAAAATAGGAATCTAAGTTATTATTTTCGCTCATATAAGTTAATTTAATTAATTTATACTAATATTTTACAAGAAAAATTAATTAAAAGCAAAATGTCTTGAAAAAATAAATTTTTATGATAAGATAAGGTAAAGGGTTCTGTTTATTCTGTCCCTTTTTTGTTCTTCGAAGTTTTTGTTCTTCGGGGTGTAGTATAACGGTAGTACGCATGCATGGGGTGCATGTAGCCCGGGTTCAATTCCCGGCACTCCGACTAATCCCGTTAATCTGGGGCTTGTAGCTCATCTGGTAGAGCGCTGCATTCGCATTGCAGAGGTAAGGGGTCCGAGTCCCCTCAAGTCCACTTATACGCGGGCTGTGGTATAACGGTATTACTCACGCTTCGGGTGCGTGTAATCCGGGTTCAATTCCCGGCAGCCCGACAAAAAAAATAATAATAAATTACCGAATAGACTAATATATGATCGATTTTAAACAAAAAATTGAAGAAGAGGAAAAAAAGATGCGCCAGATGGAACTTAAACAAACTGATGAGGACTTATTACTTAGCAAAAAAAACAGACGCGTAACTACTTATACTATTGCTGTTATTGTTCTGGCTTTAATTTTTGCCGGTCGTATTTTAATGTCTAATACTGATTCTGGAGAATGGTTTATGAGTGGAATTATAAATAATTTTAAGCACTTACTTCCCTTGGCTGATAAAACTTTAAGCGGTGAAGAAACGGACAGAATTAATGTTTTACTTTTAGGAATAGGCGACACCGGGCACGCCGGAGAATACTTAACAGACACAATTATGCTGGCCAGTTTAAAGCCTTCAACAAAACAAGTTTCTTTAATTTCAATTCCTCGAGATTTAGTGGCTCCGGTTAGTAATTGGGAAAAAATAAACAGTATTGACGCTTATGCTGAAGCTAAAAACCCGGGAAGCGGCGGAGAAGTAACCACTAAAGCAATTAGCACCTTACTGCAAATTCCTATTCAATATTATGTTAGAGTTGATTTTAGCGGTTTTGTAAATATTGTCGATGAATTGGGTAACATTAAAGTTGATGTGGCTAATACTCTTGATGACTATACTTATCCCGCTTACGGGCAAGAAGATAATCCTGATTATTATGCTCGGTTTGAGCATTTACATATTGAAAAAGGACTGCAAACCATGGATGGAACCCTAGCTTTAAAATATGCGCGTAGCCGGCATGCGCTCGGAGTAGAGGGTTCTGATTTCGCCCGCGCCCACAGACAACAACTTGTTCTAGAGGCGATTAAAAATAAATTGCTTTCAACGCAAACTTTATTAAACCCGGTAATTGTAACTAAAATAATTAATGAGTTTAATAAAAATATTTCTACTAATTTAAGCGCCTGGGAACTGCTCCGCGCTTGGAATCTATTTAAAGATGTTGATAGTTCAAAAATTATTAACACTGTTTTAAGCGACGCTCCCGATAGTTTCTTGGTTTCGGGACGCGGCCAAAATGGTGCTTATATTTTAACACCCCGTTCGGGAAATTTCGGCAACATTCAAGCCCTTGTTCAAAATATTTTTTCTTCAGAAAACAAACAAACAATCACAGCCACTCCTACCATAACAGACGGCGCTAGTGTTATAATTCTTAATGGGACATGGATAGGCGGCTTAGCCGGAAAAACAGCCGTTCTTTTAGAACAGGCTAAATTCAAGGTTTTAGAAACAAAAAATGCTTCTGTTAGAGACAGCAGCCAGACCTTAGTTTATGATTTAAGCGCCGGAAGCAAAAAAAACTCTTTAGCTATTTTAAAAAAAATTACGGGAGCAATATCAGCCTTTGATCACCCGGACTGGCTAAGTGCTTACGAACCTGATATTATTAAAGACACTGCCATTAATACCGGACAATCCAATGGCTCTATTACAAACGAAAATCTAACTGCAGTTCTTCCGGAAATAGCCACTGTAACTCCTTCTGTTAAACAAGTTAAACCGGATTTTTTAATAATTGTTGGAACTGATTCAAACAAAGCCGAATAAATGATTGCCAGTCAATAGACGAAAAACCGAACAACTAATTAATTGATAAACGGAAACAAACAGTTGAACAGCTAAACGAATAATTATATGAATAAACCAAACGAAACAAAACTGCCTCTTGTTGTTATTTGTGGTCGAACTAACGTCGGCAAGTCAACTCTTTTTAACTGCTTAACGGAAAAAAGACAAGCTTTAATTTCTAGTATCAGCGGAACAACCAGGGACAGCAACTTAGGCGTAGTTGAATGGGGGAAGGGAATTTTTGATTTAGTAGACACGGCCGGATTAATTGATTCTAGAATTTTAAGCACCAAAAAAATATTAGATAACGGAATTGACAGCCAAACACAGCAACAGGCTAAAGATTATTTAAAAAAAGCTGATTTAATTATATTTTTAGTAGATTCTCGAGTTGGTTTGCTCCCGGAAGATAAAAACCTAGCAGTTGAATTAAAAAAAAATAAAAGTTGGCGATTAAAAACTTTAGTTGTCGCCAATAAAATTGATAATTTTAAACAAGCCACGGAAGCGGCTCAATTTCATAAATTAGGTCTAGGAGAGCCTTTGGTGATTTCCGCAATTAACGGATTAGGAACCGGCGATTTATTGGACATAATTATAAGTAAAATAAAAACCAAAAAAGAAAAAATTAAAATACTTCCCGAAATAGAAGAAGAAAAAATTAATGCTTGCATTATTGGCCAACCCAATGTTGGTAAATCATCTTTATTAAATTCTATTTTAGGTTATGAACGCGTAATTGTTAGTCCAATTCCTCATACTACCCGCGAACCGCAAAATACAGAAATTATTTATCAAGGGAAAAAAATTACCTTAGTGGATACCGCCGGAATTACCAGACGTAATAACAGTATTGTTGGTTTAGAAAAATATGGAATCATTAAATCTTTAAAATCATTAGAACGGGCCGACATCGCGCTATTAGTTTTAGATGTTGGTAAACCATTAACTCACCAAGATGCTAAATTAGTCCAAGAAATTGTTGATCATCGAAAAAGTTTAATTTTTATTGCTAATAAGTGGGATACCGTTGAAGAACGCGACACAAAAAAATGGACAGAAATAATTTATGATAAACTACCTTTTGCTACTTGGGCGCCAATTCAATTTATTTCCGCGCGCACCGGAGAAAAAGTTAATAAGGTTTTAGATTTAATTGTTACTGTCGCCTCCCAAAGAAATTTACAACTAAGCGAATCGCAGTGTGAAAAATTTATGAAAGCGGTTATCAAAATTCATAAGCCCGCCAAGGGTAAAGGCACAAAAGCCCCGCATATTTATGAATTTCGCCAAGTTAAAAATAGCCCGCCCTTATTTGCTCTACGTATCGGGCCAAATGATGATCTTCATTTTTCTTATGTTCGTTTTATGGAAAATCGTTTGAGAGAACGGCATGGTTTTATCGGCACACCGATCCATATTAAAGTTGCTAAAGAAAAAAAATCCCATACCACTTATAATGTTTAAAAAAAATTATGAAAATTATTGTTGGTCTCGGCAATCCCGGGGAACAATATAAAAATACTCGTCATAACATCGGTTGGTTAGCCTTAGATTTTTATTTAGGAAAAGTTAACTGGTTAAAAAATAAAAGATTTAATGCTTTAACCTACGAAGACAACGATACTCTTTTTGTAAAACCGCTTACTTTTATGAATAATTCCGGACAAACAGTCCAGAGTATTTTAAGTTATTATAAATTATTACCAAAAACTCTGGGATTAATTACTAAAAAAGACAGTGATTTAAATAATGATCTTTTAGTAATTCATGACGAACTAGATTTAGATTTTGGTACTTACAAAATTGCCACTGATTCCGGAAGCGCCGGCCATCGCGGCGTTAAATCAATAATAGATTGTTTAAAAACGAAAAAATTTACGCGGCTACGCCTGGGTATAAAAAATGAATTATTGCGGGTCTATCTGCCACCCGACGAATTTGTTCTAAAACCATTTAAACGAGAAGAACAGGAGAAACTAAAAGAATTGTTAGCCACAATAAATATAAAAAATCTAAAAAACACATAAAAACTCTCTAAATAATTTAGGGAGTTTTTATTTTTATTTTAATTTTTATTTTAATTTAAAATTTTATACATAATTCTATGTTTAATAACCAACAAAATTATAAGGACCGCGAATATCAAGTAGCTTTTAATTATTTTGCAAAAATTGGCCCGATAAACTTACGGCGATTAGAAAGTTATTTTTCTAATTTATCCGAAGCTTTTTGGGCTAATAGCTTTGATTTAACAAAAGCGGGGATTAATTCTAAAATAATTAGCGAATTTCTTGTTTGGCGAAATTCTTTTTGCCTAGAAAAAGCACTTGAAGATTTGAGTAATGAACAAATTAATTTTGTTACCTGGCATGATGAAACTTATCCTCAGATTTTAAAAGAAATTTTCGTTCCACCGCCCATTTTATATTTTAAAGGGCTTTTAAACGGTAAGGGTTCAAGCATTGAAGTAAATAACCTCGCCGTTGTCGGCTCGCGAAAACACAGTACTTACGCCGAAAAAGTTATCTCGGAATTATTACCGCCTCTTATTAAAAATAATATAACTATTGTTAGCGGACTGGCTCTAGGAGTTGATTCTTTAGCACATCAAACTGCTTTAAAAAACCGCGGGATAACATTAGCGGTTTTAGGTTCGGGATTGAGTACGAATTATATTTATCCGCGCAGTAATTTCCGTCTAGCTCAAGAGATTATTGAATCAGGCGGAGCATTAATTTCCGAATTTCCTCCGAAAACGCCGCCACTTAAACAAAATTTTCCTCAACGCAACCGAATTATTTCCGGATTATCGCAAGCTACTTTAGTTATTGAATCTAAAGAAAAATCCGGATCTTTAATAACAGCTAATTTTGCTTTAGAACAAAATCGGGAAGTGGCCGCTATTCCGGGAAATATTTTTTCTGAATTTTCAGCCGGACCCAATAATTTAATCTCCAAGGGGGCGAAACTTATTAAATCATCGGAAGATATTTTAGAAATTTTTCAAATTGAAATGTCGGTAAAAACGCCTCAGGAATTCAAAGTTAAAAAAAATGACATTAAAAATAAACATAATTATAAAGGAGAAAACACAACTGAAACTTTAATTTATCAACTACTTTTAGAGGCACAAGAGCGCGCTGAAAAAATTACTGCCGATGAAATCATTAAAAAATCTAAACTTGACACGGCAATAATAAATAGTACACTAAGTATATTAGAAATTAAAGGACTTGTTAAAAACGATGAAACCGGGTATTATTTAAATTAAAATTAATTCTATGGATTTAATTATTGTCGAGTCGCCAACCAAAGCTAAGACTATCAGCAAGTTTCTCGGTAAAAATTACCAAGTAGAATCTTCTTTTGGTCACATTCGCGACCTTCCTAAAAGTGAAATAGGTATTGATATTGCTAATAATTTTACCCCGCATTATGTTATACCAGATAAAGCCAAAAAAACTGTATCTACTTTAAAGGCGGCCGCTAAAAAAGCGACGGAAATTATTTTAGCTTCTGATGAAGACCGTGAGGGGGAAGCAATCGCCTGGCACCTAGTACAAGCTTTAGGACTTAATGAAACTAAAACAAAAAGAATTGTTTTTCATGAAATTACTAAAACTGCTATTTTAGAAGCCTTAAAAAAACCACGCCAAATAGATATGGCTATGGTTGATGCTCAACAAGCACGGCGCGTTTTAGACCGTTTAGTCGGTTATGAGCTATCACCATTTTTATGGAAAAAAGTGGCTCGAGGTTTATCGGCCGGCAGAGTTCAAAGTGTGGCTACGAGATTAATTGTTGATCGAGAACGAGAAATTACCAGTTTCATAACTGAAGAATATTGGAGTTTATCCGGTGATTTTAGCGACAATAAATCAAGCAATAAATTTACAGCTGATTTATATAAAATTCGTAATAAAACTTTTAATAAATTAACAATAAAACAAACCGACGCCGAGGAATTAAAAAAAATACTTACATCCGCTGAATACTCTTTAGATAAACTTGAAAAAAGACAAGTTAAAAAAAATCCCGGCTCACCATTTACTACTTCAACCCTACAACAATCTGCTAACCGTCATTTAGGTTTCAGCGCCAAGCAAACCATGATGCTCGCTCAAAAATTATATGAGCAGGGCTTCATCACTTACATGCGTACCGATTCCTTAAATCTTTCACCAAAATTTACCGGTGAAACTGAAATATGGTTAAAAGAAAATTTAGGAGAAGAATACGCTACCAAGGGCGGCCGAGTATTTAAAAGTAAAAGTAAAAATGCTCAAGAAGCCCATGAAGCTGTCCGACCCAGTGAAGTAAATTCTACTCCGGATATGTTAGCCTCTAAATTGGATAAGAATCAAGAACGCTTATATCGTTTAATTTGGCAGAGAGCAGTCGCCAGTCAAATGTCTGCAGCTGTTTTAGCGGCTACTACTCTTGATGTCAAAGCTGAACACAAAAAAGAAATTTATATTTTCAGAGCTAGCGGACAAACTTTAATTTTCCCCGGTTATTTAAAGGTATGGCCGGAAAAAACTAAAGAACAGGAATTACCGGCTTTAGAAGAAAAACAATCTTTACTTTTATTAGATTTACGAGCCGATCAACACTCTACTAATCCACCCGCTCGCTATTCCGACGCTGGTTTAGTTAAGGAATTAGAAAAACATGATATTGGTCGTCCATCTACCTATGCGCCAACTATTAATACAATTATTGTCAGAAACTACGTTGAACGCGATGAAAATAAAAAATTAAAACCAACCGGCATCGCTTTTGTGGTTACCGATTTATTAATTAAGCATTTTCCTAAAATAGTTGATTACGAGTTTACGGCCAAACTCGAAGAAAATTTAGACTCGGTTTCTAATGGTGAAAAAAAATGGCAACCGGTAATTGATGAGTTTTACCAAGATTTTCATAATAATTTACAAATAAAATACGAAGAAATTAAAAAAAGTGATATTATGCCTGAAGAAAAATCAAACGAGGTCTGTGATAAGTGTGGTGCCGCTATGATAATTAAAACTGGACGTTACGGAAAATTTTTAGCTTGCAGCGCTTATCCCGACTGCCGTAACATTAAAAAAATGGCCGGAGAAGAGGGGAGTTCTAAACCGGAACCAGATGCTAAAACGCTTGAATTAGAAAAAAAATATTCCGCAGAAGTTTGCGATAAATGTGGATCCCCAATGAAAGTTCGGACCGGAAAATACGGAGTATTTTTGGCTTGTTCCGCTTATCCGAAATGCAAAAACATTAAAAATATAGTTGAAGCAGGCGGAAACGAAAAAGAAGTTGCTTGCCCGGTTTGCGGAGATGGAAAAATCGTTAAAAAATTTAGTAAACGAGGCGTTTTTTATGCTTGCAATAATTATCCTAAATGTAAAAATGCTTATTGGGGTGAACCAACCGGTGAAAAATGTCCGGACTGCGAAGCGCTTTTAGTTACCGATAAAAACGGAGAAATAAAATGCAGTAATCGGGGATGCAAGTACACTAAATAAAATATCAAATAAGCGAAATTATAAATTATTGGAATCAAACTAAAACAAACCACCAAGTTCAACCAAAAAAATAAACCGCTAAGGTTTATTTTTGTAAAATTCGATGTGTCCAACTTAAGATTATTTTTTCCGACCAGTTGTTTTAGTTCTCTTTTCCTCCCGTTTTTCCTCCCGTTTTTCTTCAACAAAAGCTAAAGCTTTCTTAGCGATTTCTCCCAATATCATAAAGTAAGCAGCGCTATTTTTTAATTTATCACGCGCTATTTCAATTACTTCCTCTACTTTATTAACTCCCATTTCAATTTGCTTAATTAATTTATGAATTCTTTGTATACTGGCTATAAAATAATAAATAGCCCAACAAAGAAAAAAAGTCAGAGCCACTAAGGAAATTGACAAAACTAAATTTAAAATATCGCGTGAAGTAGTAAACATACAATTAATAATTTATTGAGTATTGATTAGCTAGGCTATTTTTAAAAATTTAATTTTAGAAATCTCTTAATTTAGCGGAAAATTTTTGAGCGAGATGTTCGATTAATTCTTGTTGAATTTTATCGACTTCAACTGTCGTTAACGTTCTTTCTTCCGACTGATAACTTAAGTGAAAAGCTAAACTTTTTTGAGTAGTGCTTAATCCTTCACCGGAATAGACATCAAACAATTCAACTTCTATTATTAAAGGGTTAAAGTTAATAATTTCTTTTCTTAAGTTATTATACAGTATTTCTGTTTCAACCACAAAGGCAACATCTCTCACTACAGCGGGATATTTAAGTGTTTCCTGGAAACGAATAGATGTTAAATTGAAAATTAAATCACTTAATGTTTTAAAATTGATTTCCGCTACAGCCGCCGGTTTTTTAAGATTAAAATTTAAACAAACGTCTTTCTTGATTAAACTTACAAAACCTATTTCTTTTCCTAAAATATTAATTCCGGCAATAAATTGTTTATCAGCCCAAGTAGGAATAATCTCTAAAACAGAAAAGTCCACTACATTCTTATAACCGATTAAATTCTGTAATAAACCGTTAACAATTCCCTTAAGTTTCATAAATAAATCACCATCACCGGCCAAACATAAACCAAGATGCTTTTCTTGATAAGGTAAAACGTCTATTCCTTCGGTGTCTTTAGGCATATTCCCGGGAAGCTTAAAGAAAACACTACCAATTTCCATAAAACTTAAGTCTGTTTTTTTAAATTGATTATTCTTTATATTAGAAATAAGGTTAGGAACTAAAGATTGGCGCAATAAATTTTGGACATCCGATAAAGGGTTAACTAATTTTAAATGCTGCGAAAAATCAATTTCCATCTTTTTTAACTGTTCTTCACCAACAAAAGAATAATTATAGACTTCATTAAAAGCATAGCCCCAAACTAAAATATTTTTAATTTTTCTTTCCAGTAGTCTTTCTTGATTGGGTTCCGGCAAAGCAAGTTCTAAAATTGGCAACTGAGAATTTATTTTATCATAACCATAAAGCCTTAAAACTTCTTCCGCTAAATCCTCTTTAGTATTAACATCTTTAGTCGCGCGCCAAGTGGGAACAGTTACTTTAAGAACATCATCAGTTTTATTTTCTACCGTAAAGCCTAATTTTTTTAAACTAGCAACAACAAACTCGCTGGAAATATCTTGGCCAATTTTAATGGCCAACCAAGCTAAACTTAAATCAATGTTAACAACCGACTGCTCGCTGTAATTACAATCTACTAGAGAACTGGAAATTTTCATTTCCGGACAAACCTCTTTTAATAAAGTTAAAAATCTTTTAATGGCGATTTCCGGTAAATTAACATCTAGTGATTTTTCAAAACGAACTGAAGCTTCGGTTCTTAAACCTAAATATTGAGAGGTTTTTCTGATTCCAGTTGCTAAAAAATTAGCTGATTCTAAAACTATTGATTTTGTATCATTATTTATTTCACTATTTTTTCCGCCCATAACCCCGGCCACCGCTAATATTTCCGGTCCATTAGTAATAACAAGGTCATCAGCTCTTAAAACTCTTTCCTTTTCATCTAAAGTTTCCATTAACTCTTGATCAAGCGCTCGACGAACAATAATTTTTTTAACTTTATCAGAATCAAAAGCATGTAAAGGTTGCCCACAATCAAACATTACATAATTAGTTAAGTCAACAATATTATTAAGTGGTTTTTGATTAATAGCTATTAATCTATTTTTAAGCCATTCAGGAGACTCTTTAATTTCTAAGTTATCAACTTTAACAGCCATATAACGAGGACAAAGATCTTTAGCCTCAATCTTTACTGAAAATTTATTTTCTTTATCGGATAAATATTCTAGTTTATCGCTTAAAAATTTATCATAAGATTTTAAAGGTAAAGAAAAAATAGCAGCTATTTCTCGAGCTAAACCGTAATGATTTAATAAATCCGGACGGTTCGATAGAGACTTATTATCTATTTCCAAAATAGTATCAGATGTTTTTAAATACTGAGAAAAAGCTTGACCAATTTTGGCTGTATCCTTTAACACTAAAATTCCTTCATGGTTTTTTCCTAAACCAAGTTCATCTTCAGCACAAATCATTCCGCTAGATTTTTCTCCACGAATTACTGACTCTTCTATCTCTAAATTATTAGGAAGTTTTGCTCCCACTAAAGCAACGGGCACTAACTGATCAGGCGCTAAATTAGGGGCGCCGCAAACAATTTTTAATTTGGCTGTTTTAATATCAACTAAAGCAATTCTTAAACGATCAGCGTTAGGATGTTTGACAACCTCCAAGACTCGACCCACAACTACTTTATTAAATTGTTCCGATTGATTAATAAAACCCTCAACTTCAACCGTATGATCAGTCAGGTTTTTACTAATAATTTCCGGACTTATTTTTACCGGTATTTTTACATAATCTTTCAACCAATTAAGAGAAATATACATATAATTAAAATTGTTCTAAAAATTTAAGATCATTGCCGTTAAACAAACGGGTGTCATTGATATTATATTTAAGCATTGCTAAACGAGTCAAACCGAAACCAAAAGCTAAGCCGGAATAAACATTTGGATCAAGTCCGCCTGCTTTTAAAACTTCAGGGTGAATAAGACCGGCACCAACAATCTCCAACCAGCCGGTTTGTTTACAAACACGACAGCCCTGACCTTGGCATAAAAAGCAGGTATACTCTCCATTATTGCCCGGTTCTACAAAAGGAAAAAATTTGGGGCGCATTCTTAATTTTGTTTTTGGTCCAAACAATCTTTGTCCGACAATTTCTAAAAAGCTTTTTAGATTAGCAAAATTAATATTTTTATCTATTAATAATCCTTCAACTTGATAAAAAGTATGCTCGTGGCGGGCGTCAGTCGCCTCATTACGGAAGCAACGCCCCGGAATGATAGCTTTTAAAGGAGCGCCATATTTTTGCATAGCTCGAATTTGCATAGGTGAGGTTTGTGTTCGCATCAATAAATCGTATTCACCCTTATCGTTCGGGTAATCAATATAAAAAGTGTCTTGCATATCACGCGCCGGATGCGTCGCGGGAACATTTAAGGCTGTAAAATTAAAATAATCACTTTCTAGTTCTGGGCCATCTAAAACCATAAAACCCAATGAACTAAATAAATCTTCAATTTCATTTTGCACGAGAGTAAGGGGATGTAAGTGACCTTGAGGAAAATTAAGTCCCGGTAAAGTAACATCAATGTTTTGATTTTTTTCTTCTAATTTATTAATGATTTTACTGACTTTACTAAATTCATTTTGAAGTTCTACTTTAAGGTTGTTAGCAAAACCTCCAATCTCCTGGCGGAGTTCAACTTGAACATCTTTTAGGCCATGCATAATTTCACTCAATTCTCCTTTACGCGACAAAAATTTAATTTCCAGCTGACGAAGATGTTCATTGTTTTTAACCGCAGCTAATTGCTGAAGAAATTCTGTACGTAATTTAGATAATTTGTCTTTCATATAATTAGCGATTTTTTTTATAACTAATCAAAAATAATTCTAAAATAGTAAATATTACTAAAAGCAGAGATAAATTAAGCCAATTAAATAAAGAATGAGCTTTTAGAAATAAGATAATAATAATAAATAGAGAAAGCAAAAATGATTGGCGAAAAGCAACTTTAACTGAATTAAAAACCAACTCCTTTTTTAAAGCAACAAAACGAATAATAAAACCCACTAAAGTAATCGTGCCGATTAAAGAAATAAACAGGGTTAAATAAAACAATAAAAATCCTAACCAATTAGTAGCCAGGGGGTTAACTAACTTAACCACGAAAATAAAAATCCCCCAACAAATAAGAGTTAGCGCTGCCATGACAAATAAATAATTTTTTAAGGTCATACTTATTTTTTTAATTAATCCCCTTTATTTTTTGCGTGGTTTATTATTTTAATTATTTTTTCTAATTCTTTCTTATAATTATCTAATTTATTTTTTTCCGCTGAAACAATCTTTTTCGGCGCTAATTTTACAAAATCTGAATTATCAAGCTTTTTTATTTGATTAGAAATTAATAGTTCTAAATTATTTTTTTCTTTTAGCAAGCGTTTTTCATCTTGCTCGGCATTAACTGCGCCTAATAAATAAATTTCTACTTCTCCAACAACAAGAGCTATCGCTCCTTTAATTTTATCACCTTTTTCTAATAATTCTATATCATTTAAGCCTGTTTTTAAATTCTTAATTAATTCTTTTTGAGCGTCTAACAGTTTTGTTTGCCGGTGGCCATAAATAAGAGCTTTAATTTTTTTAGCCGGCTCAATCTTATTTATACTGCGAGCATTGCGAATGGCAATAATAATATCTTGCAATAACTTAATATTTTCAATTTCAGTTCTAATTTTATTATCGCTTGTTTTATTATTTTTTTCTTGAATAGCCGATCCTTGAATAGTCGGCCATTTAGCTACCATCAAAAGAGAATCATTAAAGCTCGACCAAATACTTTCGGTAACATAAGGAATGAAGGGATGCCAAAGAATTAAAATATTTTTCAACAAATAAACTAAAATTTCTTCTTTATTTTTTTCTACCTTCGCAATTTCCAAATACCAATCAGCCAGTTTATTCCAAGTAAATTCTTGCAATTCTTCCGCCGCTAAAGAAAAATTAAAATTATCTAAATATTGGGTGGTATTTATAATTAAATTATCCATTTCTCCTAAAATCCATTTATCGGATAAAGTTTCTGCTTTCGGAATAATATTTTCAGTGGTTTTATAATCAGCGTCGGAAGTTAAACTTAAAATAAATCTAGAAATGTTCCATAATTTATTAATAAAATTACGTTTTGTCTCAACCCGATCATCGCTATAGCGAGAATCATTTCCCGGAGTACTCCCAGTAAGTAGAGCTAAACGCAAGGCATCCGCTCCATATTTAGTAATAACCTCTAAAGGATCTATTCCATTGCCTTTAGATTTAGACATCTTTTTTCCATGTTCATCCAAAATAGTTCCATGCAAATAAACCTTTTCAAATGGCATTTCTCCTAATGCGAATAAAGACATCATAATCATGCGCGACACCCAAAGAGTTAATATCTCATAACCCGTTTCTAGAACCTGCGTTGGGTGATATTTAGCTAAATCACCACTTTTAACTCCTTTAATAAAATTATCCGGCCAACCTAAAGTAGAAAAAGTCCACATTCCCGAAGAAAACCAAGTGTCTAATGTATCAGGATCTTGTACTAAATCTTTACTCCCACATACTGGGCATTCAGTTGGAATATCATAAGACACTATCGGTTGCTCGCAACCCTTTTGACAGCAACCTTTATCGCTCCCTTGGCAATACCAAACGGGTATTTGATGACCATACCAAATCTGGCGAGAAATACACCAATCATGCAAATTTTTCATCCAATCACTATAACTTTTAGAAAATCTTTCAGGAATAAATTCAATTTCTTTTTTTTCAGCCATTTCTAAAGCCTTAGTTTTTAAAGATTTATTTTCTAGACGAGCTAATTTTTTATTAACATCGATAAACCATTGTTTAGACGGCAAAGGTTCAATCGGGGTATTACAACGATAACAAACAGATAAATTATTAGTTATTTCTTCTTCTTTTTCCAATAAATTATTCTTTTGTAAATAAGCAACGATTGATTCGCGAGCGACAGCAACGCTTAATCCGGAATATTTACCAAAACCCTCCTTAATTAAACCATTTTCATCAATAACTTTAATAACTTCTAATTTGTTTTCTTCAGCAATTTGCCAATCGACCATAGAGTGCGCTGGAGTAAGACCTAAAGCCCCGGTGCCAAAATCCTGTTCAACGTTACGATCGGAGACAACTTTAATATTTAATTCTTGACCGCAAAAATTAGCTTTAAATGTTTGGCTAAGGTATTTTTTATAACGCTCATCTTTAGGATTAACAGCCACAGCGACATCACCTAATTTAGTTTCTGGACGAGTAGTAGAAATTAAAATCGGAAAATTTTTGTCGTATTTAAATGTATATAATTTAGCGGATTGCTCTTGGTATTCAACCTCATCGTCAGCCAGTGTCGAGTGGCAGCGTGGACACCAATTCACAACTCTTTCGCCACGATAAATTACTCCCTCCTGATACATATCCAAAAACATGGTTTTTACAGCCTTTTGGCGTGGTTCATCAAGGGTAAACGCTAATCTCGACCAATCCAAAGAGGCTCCCATTTTTTTAGTTTGGTGTAAAATAGTAGATTGAGTTTCCGTAACAAAAGTTCTAACTTCTTTTAAAAATTCCTGTTTTCCTAAATCATGTCTTGTTTTACCACTTTCTTTAAAAATCTTTTTTTCAACAACATTTTGAGTAGCAATAGCAGCGTGATCAGTCCCCGGTAACCACAAAGTTCTTTCTCCGCAAAGACGATGATAACGAATTAACAAATCCTCAACAGCCAACATAGCACTATGCCCGGCGTGTAGTTTAGCGGTAATGTTTGGTGGAGGTAATATAATAGTATAATTTTTGGCACTGGCCGGTAAATTTAAATTATCGGGATTAAAAAATCCGGATTTTTCCCATATTTTATAAATATTATCCTCATTTTCACCGGGATTATAAATTTTTTCTAATTCTTGTTTCATAGTTTAAAATTACCAAAAAAAAGCCCTAAAGTCAATTAATATTAAAAATAAATTTGGGGGAAATTAGGGGAAAACAGAGGAAAAAACAATAAACAAACAGGGTGAATCTCTGATGGGTTTCGAATGGATTTTGGCTTGACTTTAGTCTTAAATAATTATATATTTAAAGGTCAAATTAATACCTATAAAAAATAATTTTGACCAGTAAATAATGCTAAATTTAGAGCAACAAATCATCAAACAATTAGAAAATTCTCTTAATACTTTGATTGTTTTCCCCGAAAATGGTGGTGGAGATGCCGTGGCTTCTGCTTTGGCGTTTTTTTTGTTTTTAAAAAAAATTGGGAAAAACCCAGAAATAGCTCAATCAAAAATTTCTGGGAATAAATCATCATTAGATTTTTTACCTAATTATTTTGAAATAAAAAATAATTTAAATAACCTAAGACGTTTTATTGTTTCTTTAAACATTCATCAAGCTAAAATAAATCAAATTAAATACACTATTGATAAAGATTTGCTTAATTTTATTATTTCCCCTGCCGATGCTTGGTTCACGCCAGAAGATATCAGCACTAAAGCCGGAGAATTTAAATATGATCTAATTATTACTATTGGAACAGCCGATTTAGAATCATTAGGAGAACTTTATGATAATAATGTAGAATTTTTTTACAAAACTACCATTATTAATATTGATAACCAATCAATAAACGAAGATTTCGGACAAATTAATTTGATAGATCTAAATGCGGTTACCAACTCAGAGATTTTATTTTATTTTTTTAAAAATTATAAACCAGAATCAATTACCGAAGATATTGCTACCTGCTTGCTAACAGGAATAATCCAACAAACTAAAAACTTTAAAACAAGCAACTTAACTCCGCGAACCCTATTAACCACCTCGCAACTAATTACCATGGGCGCTAGGCGAGAAGAAATAGTTAACCATCTTTATCGCTCTCGTGATATTTCTTCTTTAAAGCTTTGGGGAAAATTATTAAACAACTTAAAAACCGAAAAAAACGATGAAATACTTTGGTCGCAATTAAAAATAAATGATTTCACAGAAACTAAAACAAACCCTGGTGACTTGGGGGAGGTTATTGATGAATTAGTCGCCAGCGTTCCTAATGCTAAAATTATTATTATATTTTATGAAGATTCCCTGGAAAAAACAAAAATAATAATTTATACTTTAAAAAATATTAATGCTTTAGATTTATTTAAAGAGTATCCTCCCCAGGGGACTCCCAAAAACATTCAAATCACTTTAAACCAAAATTTAGAAAAAACTATTACAAAAATACTTTCTGATATCCACGTTAAGCTTGATAAATTAAGTTTGTAAAACTTGATAAATTAAGTTCATAATGCTATAAAATAATTAATCCTATAATAAGATAAAAAGGGTTTTTAATTTTTTAAAATCGTTATCAGGGGCATATAGCTCAGTTGGTTAGAGCACCGCTCTTATAAAGCGGGGGTCGATGGTTCAAGTCCATCTATGCCCACCAAATTAGTAAACGGGTTCGTAGCTCAGTTGGTTAGAGCGCTACGTTGACATCGTAGAGGTCACAGGTTCGAATCCTGTCGGACCCACCTCAAAAAATACACCAAAACACTTGGTGTATTTTTTTAATGTATTTACTTTTTGCTAAATTATTGGTAAATTATAGATGAAATAAAAATATGTTTTTCCATAAAAAAAATAAAAAAATTACTCTCGAAAAAATTACTCCGAATGTACCAGAACCGGACTGGTTTAATTATGATGAACCTGAAGCTGAAGGACGGTTAGCTATTGATGTTTATCAAACAGACAAAAAAATTTTTGTTAAATCTACAATTGCCGGCGTAAAACCGGAAAATTTAAAAATATCTTTACACCATGATCTTTTAACTATTAAAGGTCTTCGCTCTTCTGAAAACAACAATGAAGAAATTGATTATTTATATCATGAGTGTTATTGGGGTTCTTTTTCTCGGTCTATCATTCTTCCCGGAGAAGTTGATCCTAAAAGAGTTGAGGCGGAATTAGAAAACGGGATTTTAACAATCACTCTTTATAAAAACAACCCGGATTTAATAAAAGTCACAGTAAAAGACTAAAAAGTTAACGCGGCTACCCGTCGAGAGTTAACACGACTACCCGTCGTATGAAAATAAAAAAACCCATAATTATAACAATTAGCTTGATTATATTTTTATCAATGCTTTTTTTTATTAGTAATTATTTAATTTGGGAAAAAAATTATAAAGAAAAATTTTATCCCGGAGTAAAAATTAACGGATTAAATTTTGAAGGGAAGTCTGTTTTAGAAACCGAACAAATAATTAACTCTAAAATAAAAGAAATAGAAAATACTGGTTTGGTTTTTAAACATGAAACCAAGGTTATCACCATTCCCACCGCGGTGGGCTCTTTTGATTCGGATTTAGCCTACTCTTTATTAACTTTTGATGTAAATAAAACAATTCTGGAGGCTTATGGAAGTAATTTTCAGAGAAGCTTTGTTTATTATTTATTACTAAAATTTAAATTAAGCGATACTAAAGAGTTTAAGATTTCATATAATCTAGATAAAGAGAAATTTATAAATATCTTAAATAACTCTTTTCCGGAATTAAATATTAATTCTAATAATGCTTATTTTTCAATTAACACCACTAAACAAATTGAATTTAAATTACAAATTAACTCCGAACGTTTGGGTGCGGAAATTAATTATCCCTTGGTTTTAAAAAATCTAGATGATAATTTAAATTCTTTAAAAAATGAACAAATTATTATTAAAACTCAATCTAAATATCCTACCGTTGTCTATGACGACTTATTAAACTTATTTCCCGAGGCTCAAAAAATTATTGATCGCGGCGACTTAACCCTGCAATTAAACGCTTCTTCAACTGAATATTGGGAAATTAGACCCAGCGAAATAATAACCTGGATTAGCACACAAAAAACAAACAACGCAACTGAATTTTCTTTAGATCAGAATAAAATTCAAGAATATTTAAAAATTCATGTGTCTCCTCAGGTTGATAAAGCGGTTATTCGGTCTCGTTTTGAAATAAAAGATGGCCGCGTTTCTGATTGGCAAAAAGGAAAAAATGGCCAACAGCTTGATTTAGAAGAAACCGCTAAACAAATAAATCAAAATTTTCTCGACGGGAAAAATAAAAGCGACTTAATAATAAAAGAGATTATTGATGAAAGTCCTGATAATAATAGTTTAAATATTAAAGAATTATTAGGAACCGGTCAGTCTGATTTTTCCGGTTCACCAGCTAATAGAATTCATAATATTTCAGTTGGCGCTGCTTCTTTACGGGGTATACTAATTAAACCCAATGAAGAATTCTCTTTAATTAAGGCTTTAGGGGAAATTAATGCTGCAACCGGCTACTTACAAGAATTAGTTATTAAGGGGGATAAAACAACTCCAGAGTTTGGTGGCGGTTTATGCCAAGTGGCCACTACACTATTTAGAACCATCTTGCCCTCCGGACTACCAATAACTATGCGCCAAAACCACTCATATCGCGTTTCTTACTATGAACCGGCCGGAACAGACGCTACCATTTATGATCCTACGCCTGATTTACGTTTTATGAATGACACCGGAAATTATATTTTAATCCAAACTAGAATTGAAAAAAATAAATTATTATTTGATTTTTGGGGAACAAAAGATGGGCGAATCGCCAGCACTACTGCACCGACAATTTATAATATTGTTAAACCGGCGCCAACTAAAATTATAGAAACAGATTCTTTAAAGCCGGGTGTAAAAAAATGCACCGAGGGGTCTCATAATGGAGCTGATGCTTTTTTCGATTATACTGTTATTTATCCGGAAAACTCTACAACCACTCCGCTGCACGAACGACGTTTTAGTTCTCATTATGTCCCTTGGCAGGGGGTTTGCTTAATTGGTAAAACCGCCAGTTCTAGCCCTGTTATTTCTACGGATAATAATTCTATTAGTTCAAGTACTATAAACACTTCTTTAAACGAAGCAAACAAAAAAGCGACCGGAACACCGGACGCTTCTGTTTCTAATTAGTAATTTTCTGTTTACTATTAAATAAGTTTTCTTTAAATCTATTTAATAACTTATTTAACAATTTCTCCTTCAATCGTTTTACTAACATCTGTCGTGTTAGTTTTTTTCTTAAAGGTAACTAATTGTTGTATAGCGGTTAAAGCGGTTAAAACAAACCAATATAAAGTTAGACCACTCGGTAAAGATATTCCAATAAAAATTGTAATAGCCGGCATGAAATATAACATCTGTTTGTTCATAATCGCCGCCATACCCTCATCCTTAGATCCGGGAGTATTCACTACCGGCTTACTGGTAATCATCATTTTAGCTTGCAAAAATTGAGCTAAGCCAGCTAAAACTGCCAAAACAATATTAGGGCTCGCTAAATTTAAAAAACCAAAAGAAATTGTATTAAGTGCTTCCGGTCGGTTAATAAAAGAATAAACTAAATCTAATTTATTATTCATTCCATCTCTAAAAACCTGATAAACTGCAAATAAAAATGGTAACTGTATTAATAAAGGTAAGCAAGAAGAAAAGGGATTAACCTTATTATTTTTATACAACTCCATAGTGGCCTTACTTAGACCGGCCTTATCTTTATCGTATTGTTTTTTTAATTCCTCTATTTTTGGTTGTAAGTCTTGAAGGGCTTTTTGAGATTTAATAGCTGTTCGACCAAGCGGCCAAAAAACAAGCTTAATAACAACGGTTAAAAGTATAATAGCAATTCCTAAATCATTAAAAGAAACGGTATTATATAAAAAAACCAATAAATTTAAGATTGGCTGATAAAAAACCACGGTGAATATATGAGTCATAAAGATAGTATTTTTAAATTTTTAAAACTTGGCTTATTATTTTCTTAAAAAGTTTAATATTTTATTTTACTGGATCATAGCCACCTTTATTCCAAGGATTACAGCGCAAAATTCTCCAGCTAGTTTTTATTCCTCCTAAAATTATACCATACTTACTAATAGCCTCAACGCCATACTGGGAACAACTTGGCGTAAAACGACAAAAACCATGAGGATAAAAATGTTTTAAGGGGCTATGATCAAAAGAAAGGGTTTTTTGATATAATTTTATTAAAGCGACAATTACTTTTCTTGGCCAATATTTAAAAAAATTATATAGATTATACATATCTTAATAAATTAAATTTATTTATATAGTTTTACTTATATAATTTTAATTGCCTAAGGGAATTCTTTAAAAAAAGACTAATTTCTTGAAAATTTTTATCTAATATTTGAGGAAAAACAATTATTACTAAATCTTTTCCTTTTTTCAACTCAGGAAGTTCTGTTCTAATTATCTGTTTTATTTGCCGTTTAAATTTATTTCTTATAACAGCTTTTTTGCTAACTTTAGTGCTAATTAAAACACCAAGGCGGCTGATTTCCAAGTCATTATCAACAACCTTAAGACCTAAAATTTTACCATAAAAAGATTGACCGATCTTAAAAGCTCGGTCGAATTCTTTATTACGTCCTATTCTATTGTCTCTTTTTAACATGTTATACCACTATAATGTTATTTTGATATTTTTTTTCGACCCTTTTGACGTCGTCTTTTTAAGACCTTTCTTCCGTCTTTTGTTTCCATTCTGTGAATAAAACCATGTTTCTTTTTGGCCCGATGCTTATCCGGCTGGTATGTCCTTTTCGGCATATAAAAAAATTAATTTATTATTATTCTATAACATAACACCTTTAATCTCAGGAGTCAATAAACAAAAAATTTAATAAATAAATGTTTTCCACCTATTATTCACATTTTTTAAACAAAGCGGACGCTTGTGATAAACTTATTTATTTAATATAATAAAATCACTATAGACAGAAAAAATAAATTGTTAAAAAAATAAAAGATACTCTTAATATTATGACTAATGAACAAGTCTGGCAAACAGTTTTAGGAGAAATCGAAGTAAGTTTATCTAGGGCTAATTTTGTTACTTGGTTTAAAGACACCTTTATTTCTTCTTTTGAAAATGAAAGAGTTATTATTTGTGTACCAAATGCGTTTGTAAAAAAATGGTTGGAAGAAAAATATCACAAAAATATTATTAGCGCTTTAGAAAGCACTACTAAACAAAAAATTCAAGAAATTATTTATAAAATTGAGATTCATCATGGGGCAGGAACAGTTTTTTCTATAAACAAAGCTGAGGATAACAACGCTAGTAATCTTGAAAATATAGAATCAGAAACAAAAAAATCAGTTAACACTGTTCATGAAAATAATAGCAATGGTATTAATAAACACGGTTTAAACCCTCGTTATTTATTTGAAAACTTTATTGTCGGGCGGGGAAACGAATTGGCTCATGCCGCCTGCTTAGCGGTTGTTGATAATTTAGGGAAATCTTATAACCCTTTATTTATTTATGGTGGGGTTGGTTTAGGAAAAACTCATCTACTCCAAGCTATTGGTAATGCGGTCGCTAAAAAAACTGATAAAATTTTATATGCTACCAGTGAAAAATTTACCAACAATTATATTCAAGCGGTAAAAAGCGGAAAGGCAAAAGAATTTAAAAACTTATACAGAAACGTTGATCTTTTATTGGTAGATGATGTTCAATTTATGGGTGGAAAAGATGGCACTCAAGAAGAATTTTTTCATACTTTTAATGAACTACAACAAAACGATAAACAAATAGTTTTAACATCTGACCGCCCACCAAAATCAATACCAGCTATAGAAAATAGATTAATTTCTCGATTTGAATCCGGTATGGTAGCTGATGTTGGTAAACCGGATGTCGAGACTAAAATTGCTATATTAGAAAGAAAATCTATTGAACGCGGTTACCCTTTAAACAAAGAAATTCTTAATTATATTGCTGAGCACGTTCAAAATAATATTAGAGAATTAGAGGGCGCCCTCACTAAGGTAATTGTTTCCCACCAATTTAAAGGATTAACTCCGGACATTAAAAGTGTTAAAGATATTCTTAATGATTATGTTTCTAATATTAAAATTAAATCATTAACTCCTAAAGAAATTATTGAGGCAACCGCTAAATTTTATAATGTTAGTTTTAAAGATTTAATTGGTAAGGGGCGTAAAAAAGAGTTGGTTTGGCCAAGACAAATAGCAGTTTATTTAATTCGTGAAGATATTGGAACGTCATATCCGTCGATTGGAATAGAGCTTGGAGGTAGAGATCATACCACCGCCATGCATTCTTATAATAAAATAGATAAAGAAATAAAGAGTGGTGGAAATGAAAAAATAAAACAAGAAATTAATTCAATCCGACAAATATTCAATACCAGTTATTAAAACACCTTACAAATTTCTGTTAATATCTTGTTAGTATCCTGTTTCTTTGTTGGTGATAATTTTAAACAAACTGTTAATAATTAAACACTTAGTAAAATTAATAACAAGTTAAGAAAAATAATTAACAAAAAAAACTTACCAGCTATCAACAAGTAAAACGTAGAAAAAGCCTAATAAATAGTTAAAAAATACAACAATTTAAAAGTTATCCCCGCCCTTGTTATTATTATTAATTTAATACTTATAAATTAATAATATAATAAGCAATCAACTATATGAAGTTAATTAGCTTACAAGAAAATTTAAAAAAAGGTTTAAATATTGTTGGCCATGTAACAACAAAAAATATAAACCTACCCATTCTTAGTAATATTTTAATTAAGACCGCTGATGGAAACATCGAACTTGTCAGCACTAATTTAGAGATTGGTATAGTTTATAAACTTAGAGGAAAAATTGAAAATGAAGGACAGTTTACGGTTGACTCTAAACTTATTACTGAATATGTTAATCTGTTAAACGAGGGTGAAAGGGTTATACTAGAAGAAAAATCAGAAGAACTTTTAGTTTGGTGCGGAAACTACAAAACAAAAATAAAAGGAGAGTCGGCAAAAGATTTTCCTTTAATACCGGTTATTACTCAGGAAAATTATTATAGTTGTAATCCGGAAGAACTAAAAAAATCCTTAAACAGCGTAGTTTTTTCAGTATCCACTAGTGAAAATAGAGTAGAGTTAACTGGAGTTTTATTTTCATTCATTGGTGATAAATTAAGCTTAGTAGCAACCGATAGTTATCGTTTAGCAGAAAAAGAACTAACTGTGAATAGTTTTAATATAAATACTGATCAATCAGTTATTGTACCGGCAAAAACAGTTCAAGAACTTTTAAGAGTTTTGAATAATTTTGATGAATCGGTTATGAATGGTGAAGAAACTATTAAAATTTATTTAGCAGAAAATCAAATTCTTTTTACAGTTGACTCTGTTAGTTTGATTTCTCGATTAATTAATGGACACTATCCTGATTATAAGCAAATAATACCCGCTAAAAGCCAAACAGAGGTTATCAGTAAGCGATCAGAGCTAGTAAGAGCTGTTAAAGCGGCAGCTTTGTTTTCTAAGACGGGAATAAATGATGTTAGTTTAAGGTTTGAAAAAAATAAAATTATTATTTCAGCTTTTTCGGGTGCTAGCGGAGAGAGCCAAATTGAGGTTATAACCGAAAGTACCGGAGATGATAATGAAATAACTATTAACTATCGTTATTTAATTGATGGTTTAAATAATATTGATGGTGATAAAGTTAAAATTAGTATTTTAAATAATAATACTCCTTGTTCATTGAGATCTGAAAAGAATGATGGCTACTTATATATTGTAATGCCTATTAGACAGTAATTAAGGATTTACTGTTATAGTAGCTTCGTTACTTTTAATCACAGATCCATCCCAGTCACTTAATTCAGCATAAAGATTGTAAGTGCCGGGGTTAGGTGCGCTAGGCCAGTATATTTGAATAGTTTTGTTAGTTAATTTTTTAAGAGTGTTTATAACCGTTGGCGTTTCGCTGGCGGTGTTTTTTATTATTAAATCTATTTTTGCCACTCGCGTAGGTTTACTAATGTTTAAAGAAACACTTAACGGAAAATCTACAGTATTAATAGTTAAGCCATTAATAATTGAACCCGATAAACTGATAGTGTTTTTTTCAGCATCAACTGAATTATTATTAATAAGTAAATTAAAGTTAATATTTTTTTGAGAACAGTTTTCAACATCATCACAAGTTTTAACCATTAAAGTTTGATAGCCGTTATTTAAAAAATTTATAGGTTCTACAAAAGCTACCGGAGTCCCCCAACGTGTTTGCCAAATATTATTATTAATAAAGTATTCTGTTCGATTAATTCCTCGCGGAGCACTAGCCTCAACCTGAACTTCTAAATTTTGATTAGTAATAGTTTGGTTTATTATTGGAGAAATAATTTTTATTAATGGTTTGTTTGTTGCTTGGTGTAATTTATCGTAGTCGGTTGGAATAGTAGAACTGGCAAAAATTGTTGAACTGGCATTTTTAGCGGCCCAATTTTGAACAGCCGTTTCCCATAGATTAAATTGCGGATCTTTCGAGGGGTTTACTGGTGCCGGTCCTAAAGGATTATCTTTATCAACGTAATATAAAATATTATGATAAGCGGGGATATTTCTCTCCTCAATTAACTCCGGGGGCGTAGAACTGGTAGCTAATAACTGAGAACTTCTATCAATTTTAATAATTTCCGAAGGAAGCTGACCATCTATAATTGCTTTACCACTTGTATAATTATCGGGTGCTTGAAAGTTTTCTATTGGCGTATCGCCTAAAACTTTTTGCATAAAATAATGCCAAATTGGAGCAGCCACAACGCTTCCGTCAGCTTTACCGCTCATTGAGGTGCTATCATTATTGCCAACCCAAACCCCAGCCACCAATGAAGGAGTAAAACCCATAGTCCAGGCATCACGATAATTATTAGTTGTTCCGGTTTTTGCGCCAACCGGACGATTACCAAGATTAAGAAAATTGTTAGCACCAAAAACATAGGCGCGCGCGTTGTTGTCAATTAAAATACTGTCAATCATTCTAACGGTTTTAGAATCTAAAGCTTTTTTTGTTGACTCTTGATATTGTTCGATGATATTTCCGCTACTGTCTTCTATTTTTAAGATACCTACAATAGGGCTAAGTAGTCCGTCACGAGCTAAAGCGCTATAAGCGTTAGCGTGTTCTAATAATTTAACCTCTGCTCCGCCAAGGACCAAAGAAAGACCAAAACGACTACGAGGATAAAGCGTTGTGTAACCAAGGTTGTTGGCTAAATCAATAACATTATTTACACCAGCTAAATAAAGAGCTTTAACTGCAGGAATATTAAGAGAGCCCGCTAAAGCCTGGCGAATAGAAACGGGACCACGCTCTTTTAGGTCATAATCATGAGGAGAATAAGGGGTTGCCGGGTTGGTAGAAAAATTAGTATTAACATCGTATAAAATAGTATCAGGAGTATAGCCTTTTTCAAATAATGCAGAATAAACAAAAGGTTTCATTGATGAACCTGGTTGTCGGGGGCTGGTGGTAACATTAAACTGGCCATCAATTGAATCATCAAAATAATCACGTGAACCAACCATAGCTAAAATTTGTCCATTTTTAGGATCAATCGCTATTAAGGCGGCGTTATTAGCTTTGTATTTTTTAGCATAATCTACAGTAGTTGTAGTAATAGCTTCTTCGGCTATTTTTTGTTTATATAAATCTAAAGTTGTATAGATTTTTAAGCCTCCTTGTTCAACCATTTGTCCCCCGTATTTATTAGCTAGAATATCTTTAATATACATAACAAAATGAGGGGCAATAATATTATTTCCAGGACTTTTAAATTTAATCTCTTCTTTTTTAGCGGCATCTCGTTCGGTGATAGAAATATAGCTTTGTTCAACCATTAAATTTAAAACATAATCTTTGCGGGATAAAAGTAATTCTTTATTTGAACCATAAGGAGAATAATATGTAGGCATTTGAACGATGGCCGCTAAAACAGCTGCTTCGGCTAAATTAACATTTTTAACTTCTTTACCAAAATAATGTTGGCTAGCGGCCTCAACACCATAAGCGTTTGAACCATAGGGTATTTCGTTTAAATACATTTGTAAAATATCATCTTTAGAAAATTTTTGCTCTAAGCGATAAGACAGCACCAGTTCTTTAACCTTTCGGGAAATTGTTTTTTCAGAGCTTAAAATAGCGTTTTTTACAAACTGCTGAGTTAAGGTAGAACCACCAGCGCTACGATGGAATAAAACATCAGTAACTGCCGTTCTAAACATGGACCAAATACTAAAACCACCATGTTTGTAAAAATCTTTGTCTTCAATGGCAATAGTTGCCTCCTTAACATAGTTAGGAATATCTTTCAGGGCAACTAAAGTTCTTCTTTCATTACCGCTTATTTCATATAAAACAGTTTCTCCAGTACGATCATAAATTTTCGTGCTTTGGGCTACTTCACGGTTAATAAGTTGGTTAGGATTAGGTAAATTTCTGGACACTAAAATGACATAAATTATAAGACCAATCGCAGAAATAATACCTAAAATTAAAAAAAGGATTACTGTTTTTTTTATTAGGGCTTTATTTGTTTTATGTTTAATTGTCTTAATCCCTCGGGATATTCGATAATTTTTCCAGACGTTGGTTGATTTTTTGTGTAAGCTTGGTATAGGCATAATTTAAATGGTTATATATTTTATTATACCATAATTAGGGAATTATTTAGAATTTTATTATTTTATTAATTAGTATATAATAAAGTTGTTATGGTAAAAATATTATGAAGAAAATAAACAGCTTAAGCAACCTAATAGTTAGAAACCTAATAAAATTAAAAAAATCTTCTGAAAGAAAAAAACAGGGTCTGGTTATTGTTGATGGCCGTCGAGAAATTGAAGAGGCGTTCAAAAATAATTGGGCCTGTCTTAATTTATTTTATTGTTCTGATTTAGATAAAAAGAAAGTAGAAAATAATAAACAATTTTTTGCTTTGGAGGCTTATAAAATAATAGAAGTTTCTAAAGAGATTTTTTTAAAGATTTGTTATAAGGAAAACCCGGATGGGTATTTAGCTTTAATAAAAACTAAGCAAATAAACTTATCAGACATTAAAGTAAATAAAGAATCCTTAATACTTGTTTTGGAAAATGTTGAAAAACCTGGAAACCTTGGGGCGATTATTAGAACAGCAACGGCTGTTGGTGTTAGTGTTATCATCGTTAATGATAATCAAACAGATATTTATAATCCTAATGTTATTCGATCTAGCGAGGGACATATTTTTAGCCAAATAGTTATTGGCGTCTCAGTTAAAGAAACTATTAAATGGTTAAAAGAAAATAAAATAAAAAGTTTTGGAGCGGCTACGGGAAATAGTAATAATTATACTAAAGTAGATTTAAGGGATAAAATGGCGCTTGTTTTAGGCTCAGAAGCGAACGGGCTTAGCCCTGAGTGGTTAAAAGGAGCTGATCAATTGATTAAAATTCCTATGTTAGCTGGGGTTGATTCATTAAATGTTTCGGTATCAGCGGCTGTTATTTTATTTGAAGTCTTAAGACAAAGGGAAAAATAATTAGAAAATAAGAAAATAGAGAGGCGTTTGTTTGTTTGTTTTATATAACATCGAAAAAAAAGTAAAATTAACTTTATAAACATATAAAGTTTGACAATAAATACTTTTTCTATTAATATTAAGCTAAATTATTGATTATTATTGGTAGTCAATAATTTAATTTGCGCCCGTAGTTCAGCGGATAGAACGGGAGCCTTCTAAGCTCTAGACGAGGGTTCGACTCCCCCCGGGCGTACGTTTCTAATAGTTGTTTTTGAATAAAATAGAAACTTGATGGTGCCCATGGTGTAGTGGTAACACAGCAGGTTGTGGTCCTGTTATCTCGGGTTCAATCCCCGATGGGCACCCCAAACATGAAAAGACGAGTTTAAAAGCTCGTTTTTTTTGATGTAAGGTAAAAAATGGTGTTTGCCAATATAGTCTAATCAATTTTATTCAAGTCTTGTTTTAAAGAGATTTTTAAGATAAAATTTATATTACTAATTAATAATAATTAATAATATGAATATATCAAATAATCACATTGTTGCTGATTGTGTGGTAAAAAATTATAAGACGGCAACCGTTTTTAAAAAATATGGAATAGATTTTTGTTGTGGCGGAAAAGTTTCAATTAAAAAAGCTTGTAAGCAAGCCGGTGTTTTAGAGAAAGATCTTATAGAAGATCTTAATAAAGTTTCAAAAGAGGTTTTTGTTGAAGATTCTGTGGAAGCCTACGAATTAGATGATTTAATAGATTATATTATTAAAAAACACCATAGTTATATAGTTAAAATGGCGCCTGAAATAGAATCATTTTTAAATAAAATTGTTGAGGTGCACGGCGCTCATCATCCGGAGCTTAAAAAAATAAAAGACATCTATCAAGAAATAACAGGGGAATTATTTTCTCACATGGGAAAAGAGGAAAACATTTTATTTCCACTTATTAAAGAATTGGTTAATACACAAAAAAATAAAAATAAGATTAATTTTTCTCATTGTGGAACAATACAAAACCCTATTAATGTAATGGAGATGGAGCATGAGGCGGTTGGTAATAGTTTTAGAGAAATAAGAAAAATTAGCAATAATCTTACTGCACCTAAAGATGCTTGTAATACATATAAAACAAGTTTTGCGCTACTTGATGAATTTGAAAACGACCTTCATCGCCATATTCATTTAGAAAATAATATTTTATTTCCAAAAGCAATTGACTTGGAGGAGGGTTTATTGAAGAGAAAATAAAAAATTTATATCAATTTACCAAATATCCCAGCAAAAAAGTTTGCCAAGTTTTGCAGTTAGCCACCTTAATATTAGTAAAAAATAACTCCTTTTTAGGGGTTATTTTTGTTTTATGCCTGGTGGGAATGCAACCCAGCGACAAAAAATACTCACAATGATATAATTATATCGGGAGTGTTTTTGTTACCCGGTAAGGGGAATTGAAAAAATATGAAACAATATTAAAAATATCTATTTTTATGAAATTAGAAAAATTTATTACAAAACCGGAGAAGGAAAAAAGCATGAGAGAAATTTTAAAAGACTTTCCGAAAGAAGATGGCCGTTATTATCATGGATCTCATTTGAATTTAGACGAGCTACTTCCTCCCGATGAAACAGGGAACATTAGAATAGGAGAGGAGGGAAGGAGATTATTTAAAGATGTTGTTTTCTTAACAAAAAATATTGATCAGGCCATTAAATATGCTGGTCCAGGAGGAACAATTCATCATGTTAATGCTTCAGCTACTCGGTATAAAGAGGTCGCTGCTAAAGTATTGAATATAAAAAAGGCAAAAACTGTTAGCGATGATGTTTTTATCGCCCTCCCCGAAGACATGAAGATGATAGGCAAGTGGGTGAAAGAACCAAACAGAAAAAAGAATGAACCGGAACTATACACAGACTATTATGTAGGCGATTAATGAAGTATTTTTTATAACTTCTCGCTATTGCTAGCCCCTTAATGAAAAGGCAAGCCTAAAAGCTTGTTTTAGAATAATAATAAAATAAATCTATGGAAAAAATTCCAAAATTTATAAAAAATTTTTCAAAAGAAGAGCCACCTGAAGAACGACAACAAGTTGCTGAAGCTATTAAATCAAAGCGTCAGGAGCATTTTAGTGAAATTAAAGATAACGAGGAAAAGAATATTCTAAAGAAGATATAAAAAAATATTTTTCCGAAGACAGCCTATCTTCTTTGTCTCTCGAAGATTATGTTCTATTGCTAAAAAGATTTCCTTCAGAGATGCTTACTCATGTTACTAGACAAGGAGTAAGAGATCATTTGGGTCATGCATTTCATAGTGCTGGCGAAGGGGAATTTACCGATGGGTTTAAGAATATAGCAGAAGACGGTAGATTGAGGTCACCTCTTGGAGTTTATCTTGTTGAAGGGGGAAAAGAAAAGGCTATAGCTAAATTTTTAGGGCTTAATTTAATAGCTAACAAAGAGGAGGCTTTAAAAAAGCTTAATCTTATGGTTGATCCAAAATTGGAACCATCTGGATCTTATCCCGATAAAATGGCTGTTCACTTTGCTACCGAAGAAGTGGCTGATTGTTATTACGGAAGCGAGAAGGGAAATGAAATTTTTATTGCTTACCCATCAGCTCAAATTGCATCACAATATTATTTTTCTGGACAATTAAATCAAGCGGGAGGGGGTTATTGGAATGATCAATGGGTTTGGGCAAACGAAGAAAAAGGAATTAGTCTAAATTCCGGAATTGTATTTATTCCTGAAGAAATAAGTGTCGACAAGGAAACTGGTTCGCGATATGAATTAGATAAAGAAAAAAATCCCGTTAAAAATGTAAAGTATGTAGAGGCAATCCGTAGGTTAGTTGATTCTGAGGGCTTTGATGATTTTGCGAAGCAGACTAAGAATATAGTTGGTAAATTGGAGGGGAGCATGTCAGCGGAGAAGATTAAGTCAGTTGAATCATTAAAGCCTCTGTTTGAAAAATTAAAAAAGGATTTTGATATAGTTGACCCCAGTCTTCAGCGAGCAGTTCTAGATTATGAATTTTTATCAGCCGCCATTATTGCAAAAGAACAAAAACAAGAAAACATATCTTTGGCACAACCAGCGTGTCATTCCATTAATTCGATAATAGAATCAACTTTAAAAAACAGTGGTATATTTTTCAAAGAAACAGTAAATAAAGTAAGCTCAAAGGATTATTGGCAAACATATTTTTTAAAAAATATAAAATCTAAGCCGGCTCACATTGTTTATTATAAAGGCGAGGATCCGACTGCAGGATTAAATACTTGGAAAAAGGAAAATGGATTAAATAAAAAGACTGGTGATCAGAGTATTGGTTTTAGTGAAAATCAGTCTACCCAAATAGATACTCCACAAAGTATTGCTGGAATGGATAGGTTTAAAATTTTGGCAGAAAAAGTTATAGAGGATTATTATTTAGAAAATGGTAAAAAAGATTGAAAATATAAATTTAAAATATGTTAAAATAAGAAGATATACAATAATTTCAGAGCTGGAAATGATTTTAAAAAACAAGTAATTAAAAATTATGTTAATTAGTAAAGATAAATTTGCAGTCGTCTATTTCAGTATGGAAATAGCCCTAGAAAATGATCTAAAAACTTATGCCGGGGGCTTAGGAATTTTAGCAGGTGATTTATTAAAATCAGCGGCACAAAAGAATTTCCCAATAGTGGGCTTAAGTTTAATTAATCGTCAGGGATATTTTAAACAAGTATTAACCAAAGACGGTAAGCAGATTGCAAAACCAGATTTTGCTTATGATTTTTCTAAATTAAAAAAATTACCAGATTCAGTAATTGTTAATATTGGAGCGGAGCGAGTTAAGGTTGGTGTTTGGCAATATTTAATTTCTGGCATAAATAATTTTTCTGCTCCAGTTTATTTTTTAGATACCGACTTCCCAGAAAATAGTAATGAGTTACGTTTTTTAACCAGCGATCTTTATGGGGGAGATAAAGAACATCGTTTAAAACAAGAAATAATTTTAGGCCGGGCAGGAGTTAAAATGTTAAAACAGTTGGGCTATGAAAAAATAAAAAAATTTCATCTTAACGAAGGGCATGGTGCTTTAGCGGCGGTAGAATTATTTTTAAGTTCTAAGAAAAAAAATAATTCAGAAAAAGTTAAAGAGGTTCGTCAGCAAATTATTTTTACAACCCATACGCCTCTTAAAAAACAACAAGATGTTTTTTCTCAGCGAGAGTTAAAACATTATCAAGTAGACTTTCCAGATTATTTGTTGGGGTTAATTAGCCGAGAGGGAATTAATTTAACTGTCGTTGGACTTTATTTTAGTGGTTATACCAACGCTGTTTCTAAATTACATCAAAAAGTAACGGAAAAAATGTTTCCGAAATATAAAATTAATGCCATCACTAATGGTGTTAATTCTGTTACTTGGACGGCGGAAGAATTTAAAAAGCTATACGATAAATATATTAGTAATTGGCGTCAATATGGGCCTTTGTTATTAAATGCTGAAAAAATTTCTCTAGATGAAATTTGGAACGCTCATCAAATAGAAAAAAAATGTTTAATAAAATATCTTAACGATAAATCTAAAATTAAATTTAGCGAAGATGTTTTTACAATCGCTTTTGCAAGGCGTTTTACCCCCTACAAAAGACCAGATTTTTTATTTAATGATATTAAAAGATTATTAGAGGTTCAAAAAAATGGTGGACAAATTCAAATTATTTATACGGGTAAAGCGCACCCTAATGATTTATCCGGGCAAATGTTAATTAAAAAAATTTTTGAATTTAAAAATAAATTAGAATCAAAAATTAAAATTATTTTTTTAGAAAATTATGATATGAAGCTCAGTAAACTACTAGTTTCCGGAGTTGATTTGTGGCTTAATACTCCGCTCATACCCAATGAAGCTTCAGGAACCAGCGGGATGAAAGCGGCACATAACGGCATTCCGCAACTTAGTACTTTAGATGGTTGGTGGCCAGAGGGATATCATAAGAATAAAACTGGTTGGGCAATTATTGAAAAGAAAACAAAAAAATTAAAGAAAAATAAGAATTTAAATAAAAATATTGATCATGGCAAAGATTACTGGGAAAATTTTTCTGCGGAAAAAATTATTCAAAAAAAAGAAGCTCAAGAAAATATTAGTAACCTGTATGATTTGTTAGAACAAGAAATTTTACCGACTTATTACCATAATAAACAGAAATGGCAAAAAATTATGCGCTCCACTATTAGTTTAAATGCTTCGTATTTTAATACTGATCGGGCTATAAGCCAATATATTAAGGAGGCTTATCGCCTTAAATAAGCTTTATGTTTAACGAGCTTATTATATTAAATAGCTTACAAATTTTACCTTTAAGAGCTATAATATAAGTATAATAAATTATTTAAATTTTATGATTAAAAAAACTAAAGCTAGTTCTAAAACCGATTCTAAAACTAATTCTAAAACTAATTCTAAAACTAGTTCACAACAAGAACAATTTAAAGTCTATGGCCATGAAGCTCTTAAGAAGATTAAAGAATTAATTAAAGAGGGAAATGTTCGTCGTATTATTATTAAGAATGAGAAGGGAAAGGTTATGTTAGAAATTCCGGTTACCTTTGCTGTCGTTGGGACTGTTTTTGCTCCTATTTTGGCGGCAGTTGGTGCTTTAGCCGCCTTAGTTACTAAATGTACTATTGTTGTTGAGAGAAAGTAAAAAATATGAAACAGTTTTATTCGGTTATTGTTAACGGCGTGATAGTAAATAGTGATGATAAAATATTAATCTCTCAGAGAAGTTTTGAAGAGGGTCATGAAGGAGGCAAATGGAGTATACCTGGCGGAAAAATAGAAACTATAGGTGAAGAGCACAATGTTTTTTTGAAAAACATTAAAAAAGAAATTTTAGAAGAGGTGGGAATTGAAATATTTGATGATATATCCTTAGTTTATGATAATACTTTTATTAGAAGTAATGGTGATGAGGTTTTAGCTTTAATATTTATATGTAGATATAAATCAGGGGAAGCAAGGCCTCTAGAAGATACAATTAAAGTGGAATGGATTGGAAAAAATGAAATGAATAATTATCAATTTCCTCCCAATGTGAAAGAGTATATATTAATGGGTTTTAAATAATTATTTAGGCTAAAAAAGACTCTTTATTTGAGTCTTTTTTAAAGCAAGCTATTTAAGTTTAAATATTATTTAATCAGTTCTAAAACTTCATCTCTTTTTTCTTCCATGATTTCCGGGCTAATTGCTTCTAGGTTTAAACGAATTAATGGTTCAGTATTTGAGCCGCGAACGTTGAACCAAAAGTCGGGATAATTTATGGAAATGCCGTCGAGCTCGTTAAGACGACCAGCGGTATATTTTTGTTTAATTTTTTGAAAAACAACTTCTTTATCCGTAACTTGCCGATTAATTTCTCCGGAAGAATAATATTTTTTAAATTGTTGAATATAATCAGCCACACTTTCTTTAATAGAGGAAAAAAGAGTTAATAATTTTAAAATTATTTCTCCGGGATATTCAAAGCAGCCGGCCGCACCCTGTAAATAAAAATGCCCTGAAGATTCTCCGGCAAAATAAATATTTTCTTTTAACATCTGCTCTTTGATTAGAGAGTGTCCAACTCGAGTAATTATTGCTTGTCCACCATTTTCTAAAATTAAATCAGAAGTAATTTTACCGGGACGAACATCATAACCAATTTTTGAACCGGGTTTATCAATTAAGAATATTTTAGCTAAGAGTCCGCGGATAATAGCGGGGTTAATTGTTTCGCCATTATTATCTGTAAAGAAAATGCGGTCGCCGTCGCCGTCGGTAGCGATACCTAAATCAGCTTTTTGTTGTTTTACTGCTTCTTTTAATTCTTCTAAATTCTCTTCTTTTAAGGGGTCAGCTTCGTGTGCGGGAAAGGTTCCGTCTAGCTTAAAATTAAGAGGAATAAGTTCTCCTGGCAATTTAGCAAATAAGGTTTCTAAATAACTAGCTCCCATACCATTAGCGGTATCGGCAACAATTTTAAAAGGTTTAATATTGTTTAAGTTAACTGAGGATAAAGCGGAAGAAGTTTCCTCTGCTAAAGCATTTTTGTTTTCAATTAATTTTCCCGGAATTTCTGCCGCTAAAAATTTGTTATTTAATACTAGATCTTTAAGAAAATTTATACCCGTTTCACCACTAATAGGAATACCGCGTGAGCGAACCATTTTAAATCCATTCCACTCCTTAGGGTTATGAGAAGCAGAAATCATTATTCCTCCGAAGTAATTATAATGGCCAACCGCAAAATAAAAAGTTGGTGTGGAAACTGTTCCTAAGTCAATAGCATCGGCACCAGCCTCAATTAAGCCGCGGATAAGATTCTTTTTTAAGGCCGGAGAAGATAAACGCATATCCGCACCAACAGCAATTTGTAATTTTTTATCAGGTAAAAAATCTGGATCACTTTGGCGTAGTTTTACATAAGCTAAGCCCAAAAGGTAAGCTAATTCATCATCAAAATCTTGATTGTAAATTCCTCGAATATCGTAAGCTTTAAAAATACTAGGATTTATTTTTAACATAAGTGTAAATACCCCCTAAACCGAACCAGATAGCGACTAAGCTTAAAATCCAGCCGATAAAGGGAATGGAAAATAATAAAAAAGTAATAATTACGCCAATTATTAAAGACCAAAATAAAGCAACTTCGTGTTTTAGGAATTCGGAATTTTTATTTAAAGTTTTAATTATAATTTGACCAATAAAAATAGCGGTTAGTATTTTTGCCAGATAGATAAAAATTAGCCAAATGCCCCCAATTATTAAAGCTAGTGGAATTCCGATAAAAGTAAACATTAAAATTAAAGAAATTATCGGCAAAACAAACATCAAGATAAGACCGGATAAAATAAGTTTTAAGGGGGATTTATTTAATTGAGTTAAAATTTTTGTGCTTATGTCTTTACCGATAAAAATTAAAACTAAACCAACAACTAAAGCGGAGAAAATAGAAAATAATTCTGCCCATAGCCAAGCTAACCACAAATTATTTTTTTTATTTTCAGGATTAATTTGTTTAGTTTGTCCGGAAATTTTTGCTTGGCTGGAGATGTTTGTGATACTTGGAGACGTATAAGTGAGGTTCCCATTAATTATAGCCTCAGGAGCAATTGTTAAAGATAAGTTATTTTTTTCTGAATTTAATTTTAAATTAATATCTTTGCCTATTTTTCCGGTAATTACAGTATTAACAATTCGGCCGCTTAAATTTCCATCAATAATTCCTCGTGACTCAAGATTCTCTCCAATAAAATAAGCATCCCAAGCAATATGAGAATCGGCGCCCAAGATAATGTTCGACCCCAAAGTCGTCACATTTCGGGCTACTGTGCTATTAATAGTTAAATTATTGCTAATTACTCGGATATTTCCGCCAACTGATCCGTTTATAATAACGCTCTGCGCAAAGGCAATAATATCACCATCAACTGAACCGTTTACTGTTAAATTTTGAGTTAAAACTATTAAATCTCCGCTAATATTACCATCAACTGTCACGGTTTGTCCGCTAGTATACAAACTACCATTAATAATTTGATCCTTGGTGACATAAACGGAGGTATCCATTTTAACATCGGCCGCTTTAACGGTTGCTAGAGGGGCAAATACTAAAAGCAAAAATATCAAAATTTTAAAAGTTTTTTTGTTCATATTAATATTGTTTAATTTAAAAAAATGTTATATTGTTAGATAATAATAAAAATTCCGATGATTTAAGTATAACGTAAATATATGGGAGAGGCAATAAAAGAATTATTAAAAAATTACGGCGCCAGCATTAAAAATCGTGAAGATTTAGAAAATGCTAAGCGAATTATTTGCAAAAAATATAAGTTAGCGACTGTTTTAAATTCCGATATTTTAAAAGAATATCATCTTTTATTGGCGACTGGATTAAAACCGATAAAACTATTAGAAACAAGTTTGCGTAAACGAACAATTAGAACTCTTTCGGGAGTTGCTCCGGTAGCGGTTTTGACAAAATTTTATCCCTGTCCGGGTACTTGCGCTTATTGTCCTCACGAAGAGAATGTTCCGGTGAGTTATTTGTCTAATGAGCCGGCAGTTATGAGAGCGATTCGTTGTGATTATGATCCTTATAAGCAGGTGGTTTGGCGTTTAAAATCTTTAGAAAATAATGGTCATGAGCCAACAAAAATAGAATTGATTGTTATCGGAGGAACCTGGAGTTATTTACCGATTAATTATAAATATTGGTATATCTTGAATTGTTTTCGAGCAGCAAATGATTTTACACAACTTAAAAACAAAATTTTTAAGAGTACTCCGCGAGAAGAAAAATTTAAGGATGATTTAGTAATGCCGTATAAGCAAAATTTAAGTTTGGCTATTTTAAAAAAACATTTAAAAATTGAACAGAAAAAAAATGAAGTAGCTAAATATCAGCTTATTGGTGTAACACTAGAAACTCGACCTGATTATATTAATGAGGCTGAATTAATAGAAATGCGTAATTTAGGATGTACTCGGGTTGAAATTGGTGTGCAAATAATTGATGATAAAATTTTAGAACTAAATCAACGCGGGCATGGAGTAGCGGCAATAGTTGAAGCTACAAAATTATTGAAAGAATATGGTTTTAAAATTACTTATCATTTAATGCCGGCTTTACCGGGAGCTACTCCTGCTAAAGATTTATTATTATTTAAAAAATTATTTAACGATGAAAGATTTCAACCGGATCAAATTAAATTTTATCCGACAGTCGTTACTCAGGGCAGTCTTTTATATCGTTGGTATTTATCCGGAAAATACAAACCTTATTCCGATAAAGTTTTGCAAGAATTAATTGTTAAATGTAAGGCAGTAGTTCCTGTTTATGTTCGAATTATGCGCTTGGTTCGCGATATTCCCGGAGAATCTATTGTTGCTGGAAATAAAATTACAAACTTAAGACAAATAATGAAGGATCGTGGGGTTAAATGCAATTGTATTCGTTGTCGTGAATCTAAACAGGAAAAAATGCTAGATTATAAAATTAATCTGACAGAATACGCCGCCTCTCAGGGGAAAGAATATTTTATTAGTGTCGATAGTCTGGACAAAAAAACTTTGTATGGATTTTGTCGTTTGCGAATTGATAAAAACAGTCCGATTTCTCCGGCAATTATTCGTGAGTTGCATGTTTATGGCGCCCTGGTTTCCGTCGGGGGTGATAAAAAAGTTCAACATAGTGGTTTAGGAAAACAATTATTAAAAGAATCTGAAAGACTCGTTAAACAAAACAAAATAAATAAAATAGCAGTTATTTCCGGTGTTGGTGTTCGCGCTTATTACCGAAAATTTTCTTATCGTCTTGATAAAAATGGCTATATGATTAAAACACTTTAATTTTAATTAATTCTAAAGCAAATGCCTTCTTCAGTGAAAATTCAAGCCATTAAAACCCGAGTCTTTAAAGTAAATGAAAATTTATTAAAATTTCTGGAGTTTTATTTTAAAAAATTAAAAGAAGGCGACGTTTTAGTTATAACTTCTAAAATTGTTTCATTATCTGAAAATAGATTTTTATCGCAAACCAGTCTGAAAATTAAAGAAAAACTTATCAGACAGGAAAGTGATTTTGTTTTAAAAACTAAGTTAGCATTTTTGACTATAAAAAATGGAGTGGCCATGGCTAACGCCGGAGTAGATGAAAGCAATGCTAATGGTGGTATTATTCTTTTGCCT
>Ga0210057_1001163_pt1 | contig 40708 bp, 39 predicted proteins | sample CryGeyCG2114_010_2_FD_183968 | JGI IMG/M metagenome (GOLD analysis project Ga0210057, IMG submission 183968) | Groundwater microbial communities from aquifer - Crystal Geyser CG10_big_fil_rev_8/21/14_0.10 (SPAdes) (version 2) | ecosystem: Environmental > Aquatic > Deep subsurface > Groundwater ... | reverse complement strand
AGCTATGTAAAAATGAGGGAAAAGACAAAGAAAATGAAAAGAAAAACAAAAAAAGAAGTTAAGGAAAAGTGAAAATTAGCAAAAAATTGCCGAAAATATTAAAAAGAAGGGTTAATCAAAGTCCTCCATAATATATCGCCTCGTATGTTTGCAAATAAAATGATTATTTAAAAGTTTCGTAAAGAAATACCTCTCATGATGTATACTAATTACTCTGCTGACGCAGGTTTCCGGCAGCCCTATTTTGACATAAGTCATTTTTAGTCCAAATATGTCAAAATCTGATAAATTAGCTTTATTTTGTCATAAGGTTTATTAATAAGTTTATATTTGAAGTAATATGGGAAATGAAACTGAAATTAAAAGAAAAGTGTATTTAGACCATTACTTGTTAGAAGGCAGTTCTATCAGCCCTGACTTGAAACACGAACAAAACAGAAGAAGCCCGAAGGCGGCAAGAGCAGGATTATATGAAAGCATGCCGGCAGGAACTACGATACAAGTAGTTGAAGGCCAATACTTCAGCGAATTATCTGACCTATTAGAATTAAAATCTAAATTTTCAAAGGAAAAATTGATGAAACTACATCCACTAAAAACTGATGAAGACGTAGAACATTATGAAGCATCAAGACCTAGAGAAGATAAAAGTCTGGATCCACTTCTGAGGAGAAGGCTGATAAAACACGGACTTTATAACCCAGGTGTCAAAGTCATGGATTTTGTAGTGCTCTATAGTCTTGATGAAAGCAATTTAAGGCTAGGGCCGGTGAATAGAGCCGCAGCTGAATTTGTAGATGATAAAAGATGCGCAGAAGTTGTCCCGCTTGTTTCTTACCAAGATAATTTTAAGCAGGCTCTTGCAAAATTAGAAACAGAGAGAAAAAAAGCAGAGCCAAGAAGAGTTTCCAGCATGGGAAGGGAATCAGTGATGCCTTTGGCCGCAGTTGCTGCCGGATACGAAAGATAATTCATCCTTTTAATTCCAATAAAGCCCTATGAGCCCCAACCAATGATTTCTCTTTAACATAAAGCAGCATATCAGGAATGCTATAAATCACTTCTTCAATGTTGATGTCATGCGTTGCTAATTCGGCTCCTGCTCTCCCAATAACCCCTTTGATGTTCTGGATATCTTTAGGGAAATGAAGCCTTAGCTCGGCAAGATTTTTTTCTACAAGCATCACGTCAGATGGTTTGAACAGATCAAGCTTTTTCTGAAGATCTTTCTGTGAAACAACTAGAGTGATAGTCTCCTTAGCCTTGATGATTCGGGCGTTTTCTTTTAGCAGCCTCTTGTCTAAAAAATCGCGGCAGATCTCTTTGAAAGCTCTGTCTCTTACAACAATTTTAGCAACATCATCTTTAGTAGAGATTGACATCTTAGTAAACATTTTCATAGCTCCCTTTGAACCGATAAGCGACACATGTTCAAGATCATATCTTCTGACGGCGCTGATAACTGCATCCAAAGAATATTTTAGATGATACTCTGAAATAATAAACCTAGCTAGCGACCTGATGTTGATAATATCTCTTTTCAGGCACTTTTGGATAGAAACATGCTTGTTTAATATCCCGGTAATTTCGGCATTGATGCTTTTCATGGTCAAGGGATGTTGTAGAGATTTAAAAATTCTGCGATATCTTAATAAACTTTCAAAAGATTACTTAAACATGAGGTTAAGGCAATTTTCTTTAGCAGCTTTGCTGGCTGCCGCCAGTTGTCAGGAAGTAAAATTAAATGATACTCCTGAAGAACCGGTTCCCTTTGAGCAAACAATAGATCTTTATGAAAGACCATTTGATCCAATATTATATAGTGAAAATGAAGAAGATGAAAAAACGATCTGTGTAGTAGACTTGTCAAACAATTTTATCCCGCCCCTCTTAAGGATGTCAATAGACTGGCAGGAATATTTTACAACTGAAGGGATTCTCGCCGATCCATTTGAAAGGGAAAGATTCGGAATTTTTTCTTCTTTTGAACACCATAATAAACCTTTCCGGCATTATCAAGAAGCTATCAAAAGGAAAAGGGATCAGAAACAACCTAATATAGAAGGGTTTATCGCCTACACTTCAGAAAAGGACCTTAAAACTATCTCAAGATTAGAAGACCATATTAAAGAAGCTGAAAGTGATGAAGGAAATGAAAAATTAGTAAAAAAATACAAAAAAGAATTGTCTGATCTTCAGGCAAAAGTAGATAAAGTAAAAGACATACAAAAAATCCTCTCCTGGGAAGGATTCTATGACAGAGAAATAAATGGAGTTTACGATGTTAAAACAACCAGAGCAGTAATACTTTACCAAAGACACCATCAAAAGCTAAAGCATAATCATTTCTACATCAACAATCTTCTTTATGTAGTGCAAGATAACGGCAGAGTTGATAAAGCTACACAGGAATTGATGAATAAAGATATGGAAGATTATGCTAAAGAAGGAATCCAGAGAGTATTAGAAGAAAGAGTGTTTCATATGAGCTGTCTCTTTGCAGGAGACGTAAGAAGCCCGCATGTTATAGAGCAGAAGGAGTTAGATAAACTTGTTGCTGCCGTGGCTGAGCAGGCTGGGATTGATTCATTGGAGGGGATTGATACGTTTTTCAAAAATCAACCAAAGCAAGCCAGAGTTCAAGTTGAAATTTCAGAAAGATACAAAAAAAATTCATTGAAACTTGAAATTGAGATTGAAAAATGGAGTGAAAGAAAAAGAAGATATCCAAGCCTGAAAACCAGATTCAGGCTGTATTCTGTCGAGGATGAAGAGAAAGTAGAACTTTTTAGTACAAGGGCGGTAGTCGGCGGATGGAATAAACTTAAAGGGAAAAAGAAATTTTTTAACACGCCCGAAGGCAGACGCTACATTAAAAGCCACTGGGTAATGCCATACTGGACTCCTCCAAAATGGGCAGAGGAGAAAAAAGGAGATCTGACAACTCTTCCCGGGCCATACAATGCTTTCGGTATGTCAGCCATGGTCCTGCACTTAACTGATAAGAAACCAAAAAATATTTTCAGAGGATGGTATGATGACGATGATGGGATAAGAAACCACTTAACGCCCTGGCCCTCAAGTTTGGAATACGGAGGCTTTTCGCACAGCTGTGTGCGTATACACCCCAACATGAGCAGAGTACATTTCTTTATAACAAGATTTACCCCCCATACTGTTGTTCTGGAAGAAGAAGTGGACGGAGAACAATATCTTAAGTTTACTGAACTTAAAGGGAGTTATATACCTTACCAGCAAGAACATTATTTACCTGTTGATATCTGCAAAGAAAAATGCAGATGATGGCAATATATTTCTAATGATTCCTAGCGATTAATTGAGCTATTCCAGTATAGTTAGTCGGCGTTATTTTCAATAATTCATCCTTAACATCAGGATAAAGATCCATACCTTCAATAAAATCCCTGAAATCATCCAGGGTAACTTTTCTTCCACGAGTCAGCTCTTTTAACTTTTCGTAGGGCATTTGCACTCCTTCCCTTCTTAATATAGTTTGGATCCCTTCAGCAATTATTTCAGGGCGCTCTTCTAATTCTGAAACAACTTTTTCTTCATTAAGAAAAATTTTGCTTAAGCCATTTAAAGCAGATTTGTAAGCGATTAGGCTGTAAGCCAAAGCAACACCAATATTTCTCTGCACAGTTGAATCAGAGAGATCTCTTTGCAGTCTGGAAACCTGCAGCTTGTCTGAAAGGTGGCGAAGATTATCATTAGCCATTCCTAAATTGCCTTCGCTATTTTCAAAGTCAATCGGATTAACCTTATGCGGCATGGTGGAAGAACCAACTTCTCCTTCCACAGGTTTCTGCACCACCCAGCCATCGCTGATATATCTCCACATATCTTGATTAAAACCAAGAATAACCTTGTTTAACCTAGCTAAATTGTCAAAAATTTCCGCGTAAGAGTCATGCGGCTCAATCTGAGTTGTCACAAGGTTTGGTTTCAACTCAATTAAAGCAGAAGGATTTAAACCATTCAGTCTTTCAACAAAGTCTTCAGTGAATTTCAACCAATCAACATCAGGGTAAGCTGCTACATGGGCGTTATAATTTCCAGTAGCGCCATTTAGTTTGACCATTATTTCTGCTTCCTCAAGCTGTGTAATCTGACGGTCAATTCTTGAAGAAAAAACTCTCATCTCCTTACCGAATGTTGTCGGGGAAGCCGGCTGGCCGTGTGTTCTTGCCAGCATGGGAACGTCGCTGTATTTGTCAGCCAGCTCAGAAATTGTTTCATATAACTTTTCAACAGCAGGTAAGATTATGCTGCAAAGCGCATCTCTTAGCATAGAAGAGTAAGCGGCATTATTTACATCTTCAGAAGTTAAGGCAAAATGAATCCATTCCAAAGAGTCTTCCAGAGATGTTCCCTTCAGTCTTTCTTTCATGTAATACTCTACCGCTTTGACATCCTGATTGGTTGCTTTTATGTCACCGTAACCTTCTGTTTCTATCGCCTTGATCATAGCTGCGTCTTGCAGTGATAGGCTTCCTAGCAGTCTTACCTGCTCTTTCTCCTGATCAGAAAATTCTCTTACTCCAACAAGCGGATGTTCTGATAAAGCAATCAAATATTGCGCTTCAACTTCAATCCTGTAAGACATTAAAGCCCATTCACTGAAATAATCGGACAACTCCTTTGTATGCCTTGCATATCTTCCATCAAGAGGACTTAATGTATCTAAAGCGTTTATCTCCATCTTCAATAATCTATCTTCAATAATCAACCTTCAATAACATAAATCTCAAAATCTTCAGCAGTGAAGGAAACTGACTTCTCAGTAAACATTTGTTCCAAAACATTTACCGTCCATTCCTTGGCTATCTCTCTTGAGCCGTCACTCACCACAACTCTAACTTTTTTCTCGCCAGAAGTTAGGAAAGTTCTTTCAATCGTGTCAGTACCAGAAACTTTTTTCGCTCCTAAACCAAAACTCCATCTGTAATCAAGCTTATCATTGTCAACGTCTTTAGCAGCAACGTGGAAGATAACCGGTTCACCTGCACGAGCAGTTAAAGTTTCCTGAGGCAGGTAATCCAGAAATTCAGGTTCCTTGTTTACATTTTTAACGATAACCTTTACAGGATGCAGGACTTCAAACTCACCATCTGAAGCGGCAAAAGTCAACCAAACGGTTTCCTCTGTCTGACTGAATTTTTTGTTAAGGTAACTTAACTCAGACACCAGATTGTCAGTCCATGAAGAACTTCCATTCTGCACGGTTTCATAGCCTGGCTTCCAGGTAAAAACGCCATCCTTAAAAGAGGCGCCGTCAGGCAGATTCTCAAGACTTATCGACAATTCATCTCCGTCAGGATCATCAGCATCAACAGTTATGCTAAATTCCTGCCCTTCATTGACAATTATTTTATCAGAACTAATTTTAAGCCTAGGTTCCCTGTTGTCCTTTTTGACATCAATTTCCACAGGAATCGTTGTAGTTATTTTACCGTCCGTAGCGGCAACATAGATAATATGTCTGCCTTTATCACCATAACCAGTATCCCAGGAACCTTTCTTGTTGAAAGGATCAGAGAAAGTAACCCTAACAATATCACCATCAGGATCTGCTGCCTTTGGAGTCAGGAAAGCGATCTCGTTCTCTTTGATGGCAGCATTAAGCAGTTCTTCGATGACTGGAGCGCGATTAACATTATAAACTCTTAAAAATAAAGGCTTAGAGGTGCAGAGATCCTTGCCGCAGCTTGTAACATCCATTGTAACAGTCCGGTGTTTCAAAAAGAGATGCTCTAATCTTAAAGTATTAAGCAGGTTGCTTACCATTCCACCTTTCCTTTTGATAAATTCATAACTTACGTTCCAGGAAAATTCCTTGCCGTCTAACAAAGATCCTTCTGGAGCATTCTGAAGAAATACGATTATTTCATCGCCGTCAGGATCAGAAGTTTCGATCGAGAAAGATAATTCTTCACCTTCATAGACTTCAACAGATTCAGGAAGGATCAATTCAGGAGCTCTGTCAACATCTATGACCTTCACTTTTACAACACTTTCTACTGTAAACTCACCGTCAGAAACATAAACAACAATCTCATAAGCGCCGGCATCATCATAACCTGTCTCCCAGACACCAAAATAATCAAATTTGTCATCAAATGAATATGTCAATTTGTCGCCGTCAAGATCTCTCTCAGGAAGCTCAAGAACAGCTTTCTGGCCTTCATCAACTTCTAAAGAAGGCAGATCAAGTTCTGGTTTGCGGTTAACATTCTCAACTTCAAGAAGCCATTCTTTTGTAATTTCTTTATTACCATCGCTTACAGAAAGTGTCAACAGATGCTCACCTGAAGATTCAAAATCAAAGTAATGATTGCAATCAGAAGTTTCGGAAACTAATTTATCATCCAATTTCCATAGATAAGTTAGCTCATCATCGTCTCCGTCTACTGCTTCAACATAGAAATGCATGTCTTGGTTTTCTTTGATCTTTACAGCTTTATCATCAGAAAATGTATCGGTTATAAGAGGAGGCTGGTTAGTGTTAAGAACTTTGACCCCTATCTGTGCCTTAACATTGAACTCGCCGTCAGAAATGGTGAAGTGAGCGACATAATCTCCGGCATCTTCATAACCCGTCGCCCATAAGCCGTTCTTGTCAAAAGGAGCATTAAACGTATAGCTTAAAATATCGTTATCGGGATCGGAAACAAAATTTTTCAGATCAAGCTGCTGGGTTTCTTTTACAGATACTTTTTTCTCAGTTGTAAAAGGAGGCTGATTTTTTTTCTTGACAATAAGAATTACCTTCTCTTCAGTTTTATTGATTCCATCAGAGGCGGTAATTTTTAAGTTATACTCCCCTGCATCGCCATATTCTGTCTGCCATTCCCCATTTTCATCTAACGGAAGAGAGTAGGAATAACTAAGTTCGTCTCCGTCAGGATCAACAGCTTCAGCATTAATTTTGACCAGGTCAGTCTCCTGCACAGTAAAAGTTTTCAAAGCTGCAAAAGCGCTATGTATTGCTACAGCTAGTATTAACAATACCAGTACCAGCTTTATCTTTTTTGCATCCATTTTTTTAGATTAAGAATAATAAAAAAATTAGTTGCCTAAAGTAACTTCTACAAATTCAGGAGCCTTGTTAACATCTTCAACAACTACAGTAACTTTTTTCGTCACCATATTCTTGCCGTCGTTAGCAGTAACTGTAACAACATAAGTACCGTGATCAGTGTATCCTGTCTGCCAGATGCCGTCATTTCCGACAGGTTCAGAGATGGTTAAAGTAACTTCATCGCCGTCAAGATCGGTAACTTCAGGTTTGAGAGTTACGACTTCACCTTCTTTAACTTTTAAATCCTTAAGGTTGGAAAGTTCAGGAAGCATATTGACATCTTCAACTGTAAGTTTGAATGTTTTTTCTGATTCCAGTTCGCCGTCATTAGCTACAACTTTAACACTATATTCTCCTGCGCTGGTATGGTCTGTAACAAAAATACCGCCCTTCAAAGGCTCAGAGAGAGTTATAGTATACTCATCTCCATTAGGATCGCTGACTACAGGTTCAAATGTAACTGTTTCACCTTCTTTAACTACAATGTCTTTAACCAGACCGATTACTGGAGCAACATTGACGCGGTTGACGACAATCCTTACTTTCTTTTTAGTTGTAAGCACTCCATCAGTTGCAGTTAAAGTGACAAGATATTCACCTGCATCCCCATAATTGGTTTTCCAAGTACCTTTATCATCTAAAGGCGGACTGAAAGTATAAGTAACTTCATCGTTGTCAGGATCAATAGCTTTAACATTAAGCCTTACTAATTCATTTTCGTTTAAATTTAGAACTTGCACATCGCTGTCCTGCTTACCTAGTTCTGGAAGCACCACTTCTTCCTCTTTTTCAAGAGCTTCAAGCTCAGATTCTAAATCTTTTACTTCTGAATCTTTGGATAGTCCAAGTTCCCTTTCTATCTGAGCAATCTCATCCACTAAACTAAGTTCCCCTTGGTCTTCTTCAGGAACCTGGTATGCCTTATAGTCAAAACAACCTACAAGGAATATTAACATTAAAACTGCTGACAAGCTAATTACTACCTTTTTCATAATATAATACACCCCCCCGTGAATACAATCAACTGATTTTTACGATTTTAGAATGACAACCCTTATTTAAAGATTTATAGACAAAATAATATATAACAAAGGAGACATTGCCGGAACACAAAATGTCCTTTGGAATATTATTTGTCGGTTATGTTAAGGCTATAGGTAACCATCATAAAGAGAATATTTTCGTGAGGAACTTTCATAGTTATTGAAGATTTTTTACAAGGCTAAGCATCCCTTATCATCTTAGCCACCTCAACTGCTCTTTTACATTCCTTAACATCATGCACCCTAACAATGTTGGCGCCATTAAGAACGGAAGCAGTGACTCCTGCTAAAGTACCTTCCAGTCTTTCATTAACTTCAGTGTCAAGAATTTTTCCGATGAAAGATTTCCTTGACAGCCCGATTAACACCGGATAACCTAATTCTTTGAATGATTGAATGTTTTTTATTATCTGCAGATTATGTTCAACATTCTTGCCAAATCCTATTCCCGGATCAAGAATTATTTGCGTTATCCCTGCATCTTTTGCTTTTTCTGCCTGCGTTTTCAGGAATTGTTTTACCTCTTCAATTACATTTTGGTATTCGACATTTGCCTGCATTGTCTTTGGCATTCCATTCATGTGCATGATGATTACCGGAACGTTGTATTTAGCTGCTACTTTCAGCATCTCTGGATTTTGCAACCCAGTTACATCATTAAGAATTTTTGCCCCAGCCTTGATGCATTCTTCTGCCACCTCTGGTTTCATGGTGTCAATGGAAATTGGGACATTGATTTCTTGAGAAAGTTGTTTTATTACAGGCAGGACTCTTGATAATTCTTCTTCCACACTTACAGGTTCAGAACCAGGTCTTGTAGATTCACCGCCAACATCAATTATGTCAGCGCCTTCTTCAACCATCTTCTTAGCATGTTTTATGGCTGCTTCTATATTGTTGAACTTTCCTCCATCTGAGAAAGAATCAGGAGTGACGTTGAGGATGCCCATGATAAGAGTTGAGTTGAAGTTCATTTTGAGGTTTGTTTTTTTATGAGTAGTTTAAATAAGTTTTGAAATTAACAATATTTTTATACTTCCTCAACTAAAAACCAAAAAGGTGGTAATGATGAATCAAATGTTTAATATCGTTGAAGAAAAAAGTTTGTTGAAACACCCGTTCTATGTCTTATGGCTGGAAGGTAAACTTCCAAAAGAAGCATTGCAAAAGTACACCAAGCAATATTTTCAGCTGGTAGATTTTCTGCCAAGATTTATCACAGCACTGCACAGCAAGTGTAACGATGGAAATGTCAGGAAACAATTAACAAAAAATCTTCTGGAAGAAGAGTTGGGTGAAGGCAACGGCAGCATTCCCCATACAGAGTTATGGCTAGACTTTGCGGAAGAGTTAGGAGTAAACAGGGAAGATGTGAAAAATTCAGAACTGCTTCCAGAAACAAAAGAAGCCGTCGGTAAAATAATGAATTTATGCGAGTCTTCCATGCTTGAAGGAGCTGCTTCTTTGTACGCATACGAATCACAGGTTCCCAGGATAGCTGAAGAAAAGATCAAAGGGCTGGAACAATTTTACGGCATCACTTCTGAGAAAGCGCAAAAATTTTTCAAAGTTCATGCTGCTGCTGATGTAAAACACGGGGCTATCTGGAAATCGTTAGTATCAAAGTACGCATCTAATCCTGAGCTTGAACAAAAAGCTCTGCAAAGCGCTAAAGAAACGGCAGACGCCTTGTGGAGAATGTTTGATGGGATGTTTGAGAATTTTGTCCCTGAAGAAGTGAAGATGGAATGTTAGAAATTTTTGAAGGAAAAGTATTTATAGTAAAAGATATAATCTAAGAATATGGAAACTGTAAGCAGAGCTGAATTTGAGGAATTGCAATTAGAAAATAAAAGATTGAAGAATGAAGTAAAAACACTCCGTAATACTAAACTCTATAAACGTCTTCTAGAGTGCCTAGGAAATTTAACAAAAAAAGAGTATACAAGAAAAGATTTAGGAATTTAAATAATCTGTGACGTAATTTACCAATAGTATCTTTTTGTTTTTTCTCGCTTGTCTTCATCTCAAATTCAAAGATTATTATTCTATCTGCAGACTTTTGGTAATAAAAGTACAGGCGCAATGGAGGATGTTTATTTTTTAGTTCATATAGCCAAACATGATTGTCAAGTAATTTCCCAGCTTTTGGTCCCTTTTCTTCTAAATCATCCAACCAATTTTTGATAATTTCTTTATAATCACTCTTTGTAATAGCCTTCTCTAATTTTACTTTTACAACTTCGTCAAAAACCACTTTATAATGTTTTTCCATTTTTGTTCTAAAGAAATCAAATCAGCTCAATCTAGGAACCCTAAACCACAACGCTGAGAACGAATTCTCATTGTCATCACCCTCCGAAGAGAGCGTATGGCATTCAGATTTAACCCTTGAGCCAAATTGTTGTTATAATTGATTTATTTTTAAGGTTTATTATTTTCAAGAAGATATAACAAAAGGTTTATATCTGATAATCAGTAATCAGAGAAAATAATGGATTGTTTCTCAACAAAAGAAAAGACAGACTCAATAGACGATAGAGTTAATGATGAAATTGAAAAATATGAACAGAAAGAACTTGAAAAACCTTCTAAACTAAGGACTTTTACTGCCGATTCTATGCCCCAGACTATCGCCGGTACAATCCTTGGAGTCATTCCTGATTACTTAACAGGTCTAAATGGAATCGGCATGCTTATCTCGAGAGCAGCCGCATTGGCGACCAATTATACCATAGGAGGATTTTACGGTTGGTGGAGAGAAAGAGTATTTAGTATGACAAATACAGACCAGGAAAATCACTTTCTTAGAAGATGGGGAACAGAAATGCTTTGTTATGAAACTTTTCAAGTGCCAATTTATTCCGCAGGTGTGGCTTTAGGCAGCTTTATCTCAGACCACGAATTTGATTATAGAAAAGTTATAGCCGCCGGCGTGATTCAGGTTGCCGCATCACCAGTAACTTCTTTAGTGTTAGGCTGGGGCATGGATAAGAGCAGAAAAGCTCTTGATGTTGAGCCGGTCGCCTGGGATGGGTATGATAAGAGATGAATGGTCCCGCCCGGATTTTCATGACCACTGGACAAGTATGGGTAGAGTTTATATACTTTATTTTCACAAGATTATGATTATAACGATGAAAAATAAATTTAAAACTCCAACTTCTATGAATTGTCTTCTTTCTGAAGAGATAGGCCTACATCTTGGAGACGGAAGTATGAATTATTATAACAATAAAGGCTTATTTCAGTTAAGAGGCCACATTAATGATGATAAAGATCATTATATATTAAGAATTAAAGAAATCTATAAACATGTTTTCAACATTGATGTCAGTTTAAGAGAGATGCCTTCCTCCGGAGTATATGGATTCCAAATCTGGTCTAATGAATTAGTTAATTATAAACATAAAATTTTAGGTCTGCCTTTAGGTAAGAAAGTTGATTTTACAATTCCTAAAGATATTATTGAAAATGGAGGTTTTGCTAAAAGTTTTCTTAGAGGATATTTTGATACCGATGGATGTTTATATCTTGAGAAGAAAAATGGAAAATTATATCCTAGGATTGAGATGGCTTCTATATCAGAAAAGTTTTTTGAGGAAATAAGACTAATTTTAACAAATTTAGGCTTTAAGTATTCTTATTATACAGAAAATAGAAAGAAATACGGTTGGAAAGAATTACATAAAATCATAATTAGAGGAAACAATATGACTTCAAAATGGTTCTCAGAAATTAAACCTGCAAATCCTAAACATCTGAGGAAATTTAAAAAATTAAAGGAAAATGGTCCCGCCCGGACACTCAAATCCAAGGGATTTGTGGTCTCCCTTTTGGATATTTGAACCGGGGACCTCACGATAGCTGACTCAGTCTGATGCACAAAAGCGAGCTTTTGGCATCTCCTTGCGGAGATATCAGTTTCGCATCCTTATAGGAACGTGCGCTCTATTGCCCACGCCAGACAGCAATGAATTGCTGCCACGTGCCAGGCTAAGCCACGGGACCTTGATGTGTTCAAACTTAAAGTTCTTTTTAAAGATTGCGTAGAATATTAAGACAAAAATCCATGGTTTGGTAATGTTGGAGGAGTAACGTCCTCTTTTTTATTTTTTAGTCATGAAAGTGCGGGAAAGCGTCTCACCTCGCCTTAAAAGGCGAGGCTTGAAAAGAGACGCTTTCTAATCCCCGCACTTTGTGACATAAAAGGGCTGATACTCAGCACTAAAGTGCGGAGCTATCGTCCTGTCAAAATAGGACTGGCGGACTACCGGTCAATAGACCGGTAGCATGTTCGCTCCGCTCACCGCCAGCCTAATTTTGAGCACGCATGAAATTTGAAGAATATCAAATTTCAGCGCTGAAAATAAATCTTCGTTTATTTTCATGCGCAAGTATTCCACTAATAGATATGTAGTTTGTTTGCAAACCACCACTCAAATACGCTCAATGAAGCAACGACTTCATTGGCGTCCCAGTGAAATCTTTGTTTCACTGTGGAGAGTGGTGGAATACTCCGCGTTTTAATGTATTACTGATTTTATCAGTTGAAACTGTTTCCAGGAAATATACCATCTCTTCTCTTTTTCAGAGAGAATACAAATATTAAGATGGTTGTTGGAGAAATCTAAAAATTGTTCTCGTTTCATGGCAAGATTAATGTTATGTGTTGAGAATGTATCAAATTTCTCAAAGCATGTTTTCCTTTGGTTTTTGTTGAAATAACATTTTCTCAAACAATGAATTTTCCTGTACCAGTTGATATGGTAAAGGACATTTTTAACTCTGTTCCTGCTTTTTATGTAGGCCAGCACGCAATTAAGCGAGCTGGGACAAAACTTAAGTAAAAATAAGATATGTCAAAATGTAATGAAAAATTAACGTAAAGATCTAAGAGCGTCTTCTAATCCTTTTCTCGTAAGACCTTTTCTTACGTCAACATTGCTTAAGTGCTCCCAAACTGCCTGTGCTTGCTGACGAGTTGTTGGAACTTTGCTATTAGTTTTGTAGAACGCGTCAAGCGCTTCCGGCGCCGCAGTAACCTCGTCACGAGGACACAAAAGGGAACTCTATTCCTTTTTTTGCGCTACCCCGATGAGGAAGCCATTGTTGTATCTAAGGATGAGGTCATTGCAACCAATAACGTCGGAATTGCCGCCAGTACCATAAACAACCAAAGACCGCAGATGAGGTTGGCTTGGTCTTGAAGTATCAAAGTATTGTTGTAGGACTTCTTTACTTCCTCTTGAAACATCGCTGACCATCTGCGCGTAAGTTTGAAAAGATTTATCTTCAAATGATTTCCCTCTTAAATAATGTCCTAAAGCTTTTCCAACACTTTCATTTACCGGCAACCATAAACTGCCTTTCTTCATTACGCCTCTCCCCTGAGCATCTTTTACTTCTTCAGGCGACATTGTAACTGAATTATAATCTGTTTTCAAATTCTCAAATTGGTCTCTAGTTAATTGCAAAGCTCCCTGAGATAATTCAACTTCGTCTTCCTTTTCAATTCTTAGAGGCTGAGAATCCAATGTAAGCACGGCTCCACCAGTTTCATCCGTACTGGCAGAATCTCCAGTCCAGAAAAAATAATCTCTCCATGCCGGGATAACTTCTGCCGGAGCGTTCAATCTCCGATCAAAAATAAGATCTACTGATGCAGGATCATATCCTTGTTCAATAAGAACCGGCATTATGTCCATAGGTCTACCAGAAAAGTCTTGGTATAATCCTCTCGGTTCGCTTTTTCCAGTTAATTGTAATGTCATTATAATTCACCTTAATATGTTTATAGTCAGGAAATAGTATTCTCATTTATAAAACATTTGGAAGTTTTCACTTTAGAGTGACAATGACCCACAAAATCCCCCAACAACTGGAATATAAAGCATCTTCGGAATAAATTTATAAAACTGCTTCTAAAACATATATCTCATGAAATATACAATCCTAGATTGTTATACTGACGAGGCTTCCGGACTAGGAGTACCGCCGTACTTAGGAACATACCCAAGATATATCTATGGGCAGCTGAAGGAAGAAGGGCATGAAGTTGCTTACCTGACGATAGATGATCTCAGATTATGGAAAAAATATGATAACATCAAGAAAGAACCTTCTGAGAAAGAAAAAACAAACATCCTTATCTATAACCTTACAAATAATAAAGCTTCTGAAATTCTCCCGGAAACAGATGTTCTTATAATCATCCTGGGAGTTCATGTACCGGGGAAATATCTTACTGCCCTGCCCGGAACATTAAGTGAAGTTGTGCCTTTAGTGAAAGATATCAAATGTAAAAAAATCCTGACCGGACCGGCAATCTTTGGCACACAATTAGAAGGAGGAAAATTTTTTGAAAAAGTGAAGCATGATTTTGAAGTTAAGAACTATGGAGCTTCTTTTGATCAGATTGAAAAGTTTGCTGTTGAAGGAGCAGAGATACTTAAACAGGTTCCTGGCTGGAGAATGATTGAGATTGAAACCGGCAGAGGATGCAAGGTAGGAAAATGCAGTTTTTGCACCGAACCGATAAAAAGCAATTTCATCAACAGGAAAATGGAATCAGTAGTCAAGGAAGTTAAAGCATACTATAAAAATGGAGCCAGATATTTCAGGCTGGGCAAACAGGCGGACTTCTATGCTTCAGACAGACCAGCAGAAATGTTGAAAAACATAAGAAAAGAATGTCCTAAGATCGAAGTTTTACAGATAGATAACGTTAACCCGAATTCTGTTGCCGCTTCTGGAGGAGAAGAGATTACCAAAGCAGTGGTCGAATATTGTACTTCTGGAAATATCGCTGCTTTCGGCGTGGAAAGTTTCGATCCTGCCGTTGTAAAAGCAAATCTATTGAATACAGCTCCATTGATTGCCATGAAAGCCATCAGGACAATAAATAAATATGGAGCAGAAAGAGGAGAGAATGGCATGCCAAAATTTCTCCCTGGAATAAATATCATCTTTGGGCTTCTAAACGAGAGTAAAGAGTCGCACAAGAAAAACATGGAAGCATTACTGCAAGTCATGGATGAAGGGCTGCTGCTGCGAAGGATAAATATCAGACAAGTTGCAGTATTGCCTAACACTTATCTGGAAAAACATGGCGGAAATAAATTTTTAAGGAAAAACAAAAGATATTACTGGAAATGGAGAAATGAGATCAGGCAGAAGATTGACCGACCGATGCTGGAAAAGATTCTTCCAAAAGGAACAGTGTTAACAGATGTTTTCACAGAGATGTATGACGGAAAAACTACTTTTTGCAGACAGATGGGAACTTACCCGCTGGTCATTGGCGTCAAAGGAAGGCTTCCTTTGAAAAAAAAGATAAAAGTAAAAGTTGTCGATTATATGTTAAGAAGCATTGTTGGAGAGTTAGTACGATAATTCTTTGCTAGTACAATAATTCTTTTATAGTTTTATTCGATTTTATTATTCGTGGAAAGACCAAAAGTAGGCGTGGGAGTTATTGTAGTAAAAGATAACAAGATACTTTTTCAGAAAAGAAAAAATTCTCATGGAGACGGCACTTGGAGTTTCCCCGGCGGACATCTAGAATTTAATGAAACACCGGAGGAGTGCGCAAAGAGAGAAACTTACGAAGAATTCGGCATAAAGATAAAAAACGTAAGATTCGCCGGAATTACCAATGATCTTTTTACTGAAGGCAAACATTACATCACCATTTTTATTATTTCTGATTATGATTCTGGAGAGATAACAATAAGAGAACCTGATAAGTCAGAGGCATGGGAATTAAGAACCTGGGATAATTTGCCGGAACCTTTGTTTTTACCTATACAAAATTTACTGAAACAGGGATATAATCCTTTCAGCAACACAAAAAAAGGAAAATATCAGCATTACAAAGGGAATTACTATGAACTTTTGCATGAGGGCAGGCATAGCGAAACCCATGAAGATTTTGTGGTGTACAGAGCATTATATGATTCTCCTGAATTTGGGAAAAATTTTATATGGATAAGGCCTAAGAAGATGTTTACAGAGAACGTTATCATTGGTGGGAAGGAAGTTCCCAGATTTAGATTTATGGAAGAATAAACCTCAAACAAATTTTGAATATTGTAAACTTTTATAAACAACAAAATATTCCTTATCACAACTAATGAGGTGATTATGTATGAAAAAATTGATACTTATTTTTGGACTTTTTGCTATTATCCTAGTAGCAGGGTGTGTTCCTCAGGAACAGATGGAAAAAGAAGAGATGTCCGAAGAAACAGGAAGAGCTGTATTTACAATAACTGATGCGGCTGCAGATATGGGAGCTGTTACGAGCGTGATGGTAACAGTTGATTCTGTAAGAGTACATAGTGAAACTGAAGGCTGGGTTACTGTTTCATCAGAACCGCAGACTTTTGATCTACTCAAATTAAAAGCTGAAGGGAGCCATGAATTATTGGCAGACGTTCAACTTGCAGAAGGAACATACCAACAGCTGCGCCTGGATATCTCAAATGTGGTAGTAGTCGACGGTGAAGGGGAGCATGGAGCAAAACTTCCTTCAGGAGTGTTAAAAATTGTAGGAGAGTTTGAAGTTAAAGCTGATTCTACCTCAACAGCAACGTTTGATTTCATCGCAGACGAATCACTGCATGTTACAGGGAAGGGAGAATACATCCTAGCTCCAGTAGTACAGCTTGAAACGAGGACAGATGCAGAAGTTGAAGTTAGAGCTGACAAGAAAGTGGAAATTAAAGCTGGGAAAGTAGGAACAAACCTTAAAGTGGGTATGGATGTTGAAGGAAACGTAGGCGTGGGTCTTGGAATCCCTGCTGAAGTGGAGATTTCCATAGGCCAAGGAAGGATTAATGTCGGAGGCGGAGTAGGTGTCGGACTTGGAAAAGGAAGTGGAGACGAAACCGAAGGCAACGACAATACTTCTGCAGATGTTGAAGTTGGCGTAGGAGTAGGCGTCAATTAATTTTTATTTTCTTTTTTTCACTAATAATATTTTTAAACTGATTCTTGATTTAACTTGCTTGTGGGGCCGTAGTGTAGCTTGGACAAAGCGAGTTATGAATCATTTTGAAGCAACTATCACTCACGGCTGGGGGTCGTGAAACCCGTGTTCGAATCACGGCGGCCCCATTTCTTAGACATGACCTTAGGTTTAATCTTAGATATAATCTTTGATTTTATTATGCGCTTCTTCATGGATTATCCAAAGAACCAAGATAATAGCGTCGATCTCTTCCCTGAAAATGCTGATACCCCAATCTGGACAGAAATTTGTGGAAATATTCAACGGCCACAAGAACGATTTATACCCGCCGAACAAACAGTCTATGAAGGAATGCATGAACAAGCCTGCTGAAATCACGTAAGAAATCTTAGCCCATTTCATCTTATCAGAATAGTGCAAAACAACCCCCATTATTAGAAATAAAACTGAAAATATTATACTGTGCGTAAACAGGCCGTGCAAATTTGCATTTGCTCCCGTCAAAAAGTTATATATCCAGGTCATAGAGATGTCAACATCTGGAAATAATCCCGCAATCCCGCCAACAACCAGTAAGTAACGTGGAAATTTATTTTTACCAAAAACATAATGCCTGAACAGATCTAGAATTACAATTGTTAAAATTATATGCGTTACAGCTAAACCCATGAGCTAAGGAAGTTTTGAGAAGATATAAATGTTGTTGTATAGGGTACGTATTAAGTTCTAGCGTTCTAAAAATCAGCACCACAGCAATTTCCGATTTAAGAATTATCGCATAAGACCCAAACGATTTTTCGTACGCGAACTGTTTAATTTTAGTGGAAATTTGGGCGGTGGTGCTGATTTTGTTGATAACTTAATACGTACTGTATAGGAAAACAATAAAAACATCAAATCATTTCTTACACTAATGTATCCGCAAACGCATTTTTTGTTCCCGTTCTTTATAGCTCTAATTCTTACTGAATTTAATTTACTATCCTGGAAACTTGCTTTGTTAGCTGGAACCGTTGGCGTGTTAGTTGATCTGGACCATTATTTTGAACATATCATGCATGCTAAAAAGAATAAGTTCTCCTTGAAAGACACCTGGAATAACTCCATAAAACTGCATAAGTTCTACCAAAGAAGTTTTATCCATCATTGGATTGGAGCAGTCTTAATAGCATCAATATTACTGGCAGCTCTATTCTTCAACTGGAAAATTTCTTTAGCTTTAGCGATAGGATATTATTCACATCTGATCCTGGACCATTATCATCTCAAAGGAAAGAAACTGGAGATCAAGATAGGTCCATTATTCATCAATGAATATCATACAGAGATTATTCTGGATGCTATCCTAATAGTTCTTGTTTTTGTATTGGTTGGACTGATTTAGAACGATAAAAGTTAATTGAAAGTATGGACCCGCCGAGAGTTGAACTCGGATCTCACGGCTGCCAGCCGCGTATAATAGCCGCTATACTACGGGCCCATGTTACGCGGTTTAAACCCATGCATTTTATATATTTAACTATGTCTATTTAGTTAGCGATGGCCAGGGCGGTACATCCTACTGCGCTTCGGACTTCGTGGTCTGCGACCACCCTCAGCTTATATCTGGGATTGTAGAATATGTCGCCCCGCCAAATTTGCGCTCGCTAACTAAATATGTACATTTAACCCAAACATTTAATAAACAAAAAAACTTCTCTGAAAATAATGAAAGAGGCAGTAAAGAAAGAGATATTGTATGACCTTGCCAAAACTATTGAAATACTGCAAAAAAGAGAAGAGAATGATATCAAAGAACTGGAAGAACTCAGCAACCATGGAATTGATGATGTAGCAATACACAAAGATATAGATCTCGTCTCAATTACGGTTTTAATCTATTCTTTATACAAGATTATTGATTCAATATCAGAAAATAATTATAAAAAAATACTGCAGGGATTAACCTCAGCAAAAAATAACCTGCAGCAGAACGATCTTGGAAAGTATAACCTGGATATTGGAACTTTATTCAAGCTGATTAAAGATTCTAACGCAGAGATTAAAATGCACCTGCACGATGTCCTAGATGCAGCAAAAATAAAAAAGAGCGCAATACTTTTTGACAAAGGTCTTTCCATCGGACAGGCAGCAGGACTGATGGGTTTGTCAAACTGGGATTTACAATCTTATACTGGTAAAGCTACAAGAATTGAGCATGACGAAAAAATACCCGCAGAAAAAAGAGTCATGACAGCATTAAAAATATTTGGTGTTGCATAGATGATAAAAAAAGAATATTTTTTAGCATCTTCCAAAAATCGGGAGGATTTTTGTTAGATGGCAGAAAAAATCCTTTTCTTTGATGCCGGACCGGTCATAACGCTGGTAATGTCGCGTTTAGTTTGGATCCTTCCAGAATTGAAAAAAAAATTTGGCGGGAAATTTTATATCACGCCGGCAGTAAAAAAAGAGCTGGTAGAAAGACCTCTCCAGATCAAGAGATTCCAGTTTGAAGCGATGCAGGTTTTAAAACTTATCCGCGAAGGGGTTTTTGAAGTTTATGAAGACATACCTGAAAAAGAAGTTGCGCGTTTAAGCAAACTAGCAAACACTTCCTTCAGGCTTGGAAATAAACCAGTCGAGATCATACAGTCTGGAGAGATTGAATCTGTCATTTGCGCATTAAAGACAAATGCAGAAGCAATCGTCATGGATGAAAGGACTTTAAGGTTATTCATTGAGAACAGTAAGGAGATGGAAAGCCTGCTTGAACGCAGATTCAAGAAAGATGTATCTACAAATCCTGAAAACCTGAAGAAATTTAGTCAGGAACTGCAAAAAATCAAGATTATAAGATCAATTGAGCTCATAAGCGCAGCATACAAGATGAATTTATTAGAATCATATATACCAAAAATGAAAAATGGGCGCGGCATCCTTGCGGAATCAGTGCTTTGGGCTGCTAAATATAACGGCTGCGCTGTTACTGAGCACGAAGTTCTGGAGATCAGAGATTTTCTTTTGAAGCATAAATAAAAAAAAGTTTTTTAAATACCCCCCCATATTAAAGATTATAAATGGCTAAAAGATGCATTGTCTGTGATTCGGACGCAAATTACAAGATAAAAGACACCTCCGATTACTATTGCGAGGACTGCGCTAAAGAAAATTTTGCAGATTTAAACTTATTGGTAACTGTAGAAGAAGAAGCGCAGAGACTAAAAGAATTCTTGAAAGAAAAAATAGATTCAGATAAGGAAGAGGAATAATAGATGTATAAAACTATCAAGATTGGAAAAATCAGGACGTCCAAGACCGAATTAGTTGATATTACCAAAGCCTGGTTGGCGTTATCTTTTGCCTTTGCTTTCATCTATTCAGGAGCAAGCTTATTATCTGGTTCTATCACCAGAATATTTTCATCAGCATTCCCAAGATTATTTTTAATATCACTTTTTACAGCAGGATTAGGTTTTTTACTGCATGAATTGGCGCATAAGTTCGTCGGCCAGCATTACGGCTGTGAAGCAGAATTCAGAGCATGGGACCAGTTCCTATATCTCGCTGTAGGACTGGCGGTGCTTGTTGGATTCATTTTTGCAGCTCCAGGAGCAGTAATGATCTCAGGGATGGTAACAAGAAAAGAAAACGGTTTGATAAGCTTAGCTGGACCTTTGACAAATTATGTTTTGGCAGTAATCTTTGCAGGATTGATGTTTTTATACCCGCCATGGACACAAATATTCTCAATCGGGTTTTCAATCAACATCTGGTTAGGATTGTTTAATTTGATCCCTTTCGGACCTTTAGATGGAAAAAAAGTATTTGAATGGAATAAAGGAGTATGGCTTCTAGCAGTATTGTTTGGCGTTTATTTCTCATTTTTCTGAGACCGCATTCCGAGACTGCATTTTTAGAAATCAGATTTAAGACAGTAATTTCTCCTCTATAAATTGAAAACATTTATATATCAGTTTTCCTTACTGTAATGAACAGAGGTGTTTCTTTAAAAAAAGAAGGGATAGGAGAATCTTTTTTCTGCTAGTCTTTCTTAAAAAAAAAGAAGGTGCGAGAAACTAAATGTTTCTGGGACCTTCTAAAAAAAGAAGGTGATAAAACTGAAACAACATGTCTTTCAGGAAGTAAAAAAGTTTAAAATCCAGAGATGTTGTAAAGGATGCGGAGATCGAATTGTAGTTGAGAATGCAAATCGGTATTACTGCGTCAATTGTCGTGGATATTAATGTAATGATATTTTTTTTTTATTTTTTATTACCCAAAAAGATTTCTAAAAAAACCAGCTATTTTTCTGAAAAAACCAGCTTTACTTTCACTAGGCTGTACCGCTTTGCCTGCCAAAGCACCCCTTGTTTCCTGTTTTTCAGCTTGTTCTTCAGATTCCTCTTTAAAAGCATCTTTATTTATAGTTTTTTCATCTATATTCTTTTCAGGCACCACAATCTGTTCAACTGCTTGTTTTTCTAAGGAAGCTGAACCAATCACATAATCGCCTTGCTCAAATTTTTCTAATTTAGCCGTGTAGAAAGTATATTCTCCTTGCGTGGAAGTTTTTATGGTGTCCGCTTCCACGCCATTAACATATAATTTGATATCGTTTAAGTTAATCCCAGCCGGGAGTAAATCGGCAGTTTTTATTTTCAATGTATAAGTGACAGATCCAAATTTTGAAGAATCTTTAGAAGATACTTTAAAAGAATTAAAAATCTTCCCATCAAAATCCATCAATTCTTCATCACTAAAAACTATCTGGCTTTCTTTAATGGTTTCAAGAAGTTCAATATCCGCATACAGCATTCCATGAACATTCCTTATCTCAAAAAAAAGATTGCTTCCTTCTTCGGCATAGGCAATATTTTGCACAGTAGCATGGCCGGTTAAGTTATCTGAATTTAACAGGCTAAGTATTGTAAAAATGGATAACAGGAAAACCATGCCGAGCACGATCCAGAAAGACCTATGTTCAAGCTTGTAAAGTTCTTTTTTTGCTCTCTTTTTAGCAGCCATTAATGATTTGATTAAACTTTTGAAGTTTATAAATTTTTAGTTGTAGATTGGCTCTGCAGCAAAATGGATGAATCTAGTTGGTTTTAGAAATAAAAGACACTTAGATAAACGTATGTGCATAGCGTGAATATCCCTCAAAGGGAAGAATATCTCTTTGGGGTCCCAGAAAAGTCGTTGCTTTTCTGTGGACACCAGTGAGGGCTTTGTATCATCGGCAGTCAAAGTGCGTGCGCTCGTAGAGACTCCGTAAACGTCTAGACGAGCGCCCCGAACGAGCTATGCACATACAGATAAGCATAAAAAATAGAAAAATGGGCTTGCAGGGACATCCAAATCCCAGGGATTTGTAGTCTCCCTAAGGATATTTGAACCCTGAACACCTAGATCTTCAGTCTAGTGCTCTCCCAGGTTGAGCTACAAGCCCATTAAAGCCATAAAATCAAACTCTCATTTATAATAGTTTTGGTGTTCTATCATCCAAAATTTCTGGTTAAAATAGAATTGGCAAAGAAATTAAACAGCAGCATAACTACAGCGGCTATTAAACAATAAAGTAAAGTGCTGTTTACTAAATTCTTCCCAAGAGCATATCTCTCGCCAAGTTTGTCTGCGCCGTTCTCTATACCATTGCTAAGTATGGTCAATATATAAGCTATCTGCACTATGTAAACACCGACCACAACCTGAAAATGGAAAGTAGGTATGCCAATACCAAAAATGCTGAGCATGTCCCCAAATCCGCCGGCTCCAGCCTGCTGCCCCTGAGCAAAAGTTCCCAATTGAGCGCTTAACTTTGTTAGAATGGTAGAAATCATAGAAGTTATCCCGATAACTATGCCCGCGATTGCCGGTGTTAAAAACTGAACTTGAGCTTTCATGGAAGAGATTACATCAGCCATAAGATCTCTCAATCTCTCCTCCACCCTATGGATCTCTTTAATATATCGGGACATGGAAATCAAAGCTTCAGCTGCAATTCTTGGACCTCTCCTTATACTCTCCATCAGAACTTTCATGGAAGATTCAATCACCTTAGAAGGAAAACTTACCAACGAACCAACCTTAGGATCAAAAATGGCTTGTTCTAAACCCATCCCTAACCTAGTCATGTTTCTCTCCGCCAAATTGAAGAAATCGCCAGAAGTCGTGCCCTGCATAGTGTCAGCAACTTTAGCAAAAGCAATCTCTGCCGGTAGACCATCACCAAGCCTGTTACCTAACTGGAACAAAGCTGAAGAAAATTCATCTTCCAGATCTTTCGTCCTTTCGCGGATCTTGATCACGTTTTTTGAACGTAAGGAGAAAAATAAACCTATAGAACCGCCCAATCCGGCAATGACCACTAAAGAAAGTATTGAAGCCCCCAAGCCGTAAGGTCCAACTTTATCTTCTTCTGAGCATTCAAGACCTGCTTCCGGGGGACAGATGTAATCTAACATCTTCAAATTGCCTTTTTCATCAAAAGAAAAATCAGCAGAACCAAGAGAATGCAAAATTAGAGGACTAAAACCGATCAGCATGGAGATGGCAAAAATAATTATACTGAAATAAAGAGGATTGATACTTATTATCAGCTTTTTCCCTAAAGGGATATTTACGTTTCTAAATCTTTTAACTCCTGGCTTCACGCCAATATCTACAGCGCCATATCCTGCCGGTCTCTTTGAAAGGATAGTTTTACCTAGATAAAATACACTGATGGGAAGAGTTACATTGTAAAGTACGGAAATATAGATCGCTGACCTTAAAGGATTTGATCCTTCGCCGCCGCCAAGGAAACTTACTACCAAAGGTAGAATCACCAAACCTAAGATTGGCAGGATAATTCCCAGCATGTGCAGCATGGTCATCGGCGATTTTAATGAATGAGCATAATGAAGCATATTTTCATACGTTCCATCAAGGATTACATCCAAGGCCTTATCAAGAAGAGCCAGCCTCCTGTCTTCAGAAGATTCAAACAATGACGATTCAACTAGATGAAAAGATTCCACAAATTCCTTATCCCATTCTTTCCATTTTTGCAGATAATCGTCTGCAGAATCACGTATGCTGCTATATTTTTCTGTCTCAACATCCCAGATTATTTTTCTCAGATCCAACGATAAGGGAGGGTCTACATGATCTGCGGCAAACTCAACCGCTCTTTCCAGGTTGGATGTGTGCCTCATGTAAGTTACCAGATAAAAAATACTCTGCACCATCTGGTTGGAAGCTTTCATGCGCCACGTATTAGCCATGAAACTAGGAATTTTTTGTAACGCAGGAACCATTGCCAATCCAGCAAAAAGAAAAAATACAAGGAAGAAAAATAATTGAAATATTCCAAATGTAATAAGCGAACCGAAGACAACTACAAATAAAGGAAGAAGGTAGGAAAACGCTACAACTCCCGAAGGCTTAACGTTGAGATGGCAGACTTCTAAATGTTTCTGCATCTCTGCGGATTTTTTATCATCAACCTTTAGCTTTAACAGATTGTCAGAAAAGTTGCAAGCTTTCTCGTACCAAGAATAATGCATCGGGTATAATTCACTCTTAAAATCAGAATATTCTCTGGAGGTAATTTTTGCAGGCACAGAAGATGCTTCACCGAACTCGGCTTTAACTCTGTTTTTATATTTTTCCAATAATTCTTGATACTCAGTACCTTCCATCTATCCTCATCAAGCAATAAAGGAGATGTGTTTAAAAATATTCTTATTCCGCCGGCTTTTATGAAACCCTCGCCAATATGGCCAGTGAGCGCTATACTGTTCGCAAGACAAGCCATGCCCTCTCTATCAGAAAGATGGGTGATATACGTGGTGATTATACTACTAGAGAGGGCGCGAACGAGTGGGTTTCATAAAAGTTTATTCCGCCCTATTTTTTCTTTACTACTGTTTTTACTGTCTTAACAACTTCTTCCTTTGGTTTAGATGACTTTTTTGCAGATTTTCCTTTAGGGCCAAGAGTCGTCTTTTTCACGGTTGTCGTGGTAGTTGTTGTAGTTGTCCCAGCATTTTTCTTAGAAGATTTTTTGCTTTCAGTAACTTTGACGCTGGCAGCAGGCTCCTTTTCTGCTGATTTTTTAGGAAGAGTTTTCTTATGAGCTTTCATACTTCTCTTAGCAGCATGTTTTCTTGCAGCGTGTTTTCTTTTAACTATTCTTTTGGGAGGAGTTCTTGCTTCAGGGATTATTATCCTTGGCTTCATTTTCTTCTTGAAGAGAGTTCTTTCCTCTGAGAATTTTACCCTTTTTCTGACAGCAGGTTTTTGAGCCTGTTTTTGGGAAGACGGCATGGTCACCTGGAACACAGGCCTGTTATCTATCTTCACAGTTGGTTCTTCTTTAGCTGCCGTGTATTCTGGAAGGGAAGATTTCTCTGGCGGAAGCAGTTGTTTTGGCTGCAGTTGTTTTGGCTGGATGGGTTTCTGCTTAGGCATTGGTACAGGACGGAGACTTTCAAAAGCAGCATCAATCTCCTGATCCTTCCATCCGGTATTTTGTTTCAGGATAGCTCTGATGTCTTCCTTTGATGTTCCCATGGCGCTTTCTTTACGCACCCATTCTTTCAGTTCGTGAAGATTATAAGCAAAATGTTTAGGTTTAAGGAAATGGATCAGCAGTAAAACGATTATCACCAAAATTACCAGACTTAAAGTTCCAAGAACAAGGATCGCTTTGTATTCTTCCCAAAATTTTTGCAGTCCGGAAGATTGAGCCTGAGGCTGAGCAAATGAAGGCGGAGGTAACTGATTTGAAATCTGTCTTGGCTGCGGTCCTGAAGCCGAAGCAGCCTGACAGGATTTCTGCAAGCCTGGTTTTAAAATACTCGTTCCGCATTCATGTTCATCAAAACAGTTGCGCAAGTTTACGCCGTTGGAACACTGGGACCATATTGAACATATCCATGATTCATCACATTGTGAACATCCCCGGAATTCCTGCCTTGGCAGTTCGCATCCGCTAAGATCAGTACAATCTCTGGTTTGCTGCAAGTCCTTATTACAAAACGACCAAGTTGAACAACTCCATTGAGGAGTACAAAAAAGTCCTCCGCTTCCAGGGGAAGTTTCATCTTCTTCGTCATCCTGGATCTGAGTGTCTAAACAACCAGGATCATCAACACAGAAATTGGTATTTGCGCTGCCATCATCACAATCAACAGTTATCGTATATTTTCCATCTGAAGAGTCTGACAAAGTATTATAAGAAGCGCTCCATGAATTCATCCCTGATTTGATGTCAACTACATTAAACCCAGAATTGATTATTTTAAGTATTGATGTTCCAGTACATTGAGTTACATCGATGGCAACTGTTTCACCGCTATCATAATCATCCTTATTTGTTTCAACGTTTACCGCCGAAACTAAAGAAATCAAGAGGATTGATAATATTAAGTAAATGGATAACTTTTTCATTTTTCATTTGTCATGTGTATCATATTCAACTTGAGCAAGACCGCCCAGAGTCCTACTCTAATTTCACACCCGAGAACGTTAGACTCGGTTGCGATTATTGAAAACCGCTTCAATCAGGACTCGCTGTCTTGCTCAATAAACACCATCTCTTATTTCTAATAATCCTTAGTTAATTCTCCAAAGACCGTCGAACCTTGTTCCTTGTCATAGACAATTACTGATTTTTGTTTTACGTTAGCTGCTGGATAATTTGAAGTTGCAGTATACTCGGCGTTCATGGCTAATCCAGCTGGAACTTTCTCAGACTTGATTGAAAGCACTTTATCATTAACATCATATAAGATAGTCCAGATAGTTATTTCTGTACCGCTGAAATCTTCAGTAGCAGTTATCTTGGTAGCAAAATTATTTCCTGAATCTGTATTTGTTAGAGATATTTTTGTTCCTGCTGCGGCAATCTCAGGCTGCTGGACACATACGCCATTATCACAAAATTCGTTCTGAGCACAGTCATTGTTAGAGTTGCACTGAGGAGCTGGAACCATTCCATTACATTGATTGTTACAGAAACCTGGTTCGTCATTATTTACTCCGCTATCACAAACTTCATTTCCTTCTTTAACTCCATTGCCACAGACTACACCCTGAGGATCAGGATCGCAGGCATCCCCCACACCATCAAAATCAGCATCTTCCTGACCATAATTAGGAGTATTTATACAATTATCACACACGTCTCCCCTTCCGTCTCCATCCGTGTCAGTTAAGTCCTGGCTCTGAGTATCAGGACAGTTATCTTCAGGAGTATCAATACCGTCATTATCCTGATCTAATAAGTTAAGTGGAGTTAGACATTTTCCGTTCACACATTGTTGTCCTTGCTGGCAGTCGTTGTTGGTTGTACATTCTGGTACCACTTCTTCAACTTGACAAGTGGATGAACAACCGTCTCCATTCAGATTATTGTTATCATCACATTGCTCTGCTTCGTTAAGAGCTCCGTTGCCGCATAACGATTCAATCGCGCAGATTTCTGAACAGCCGTCTCCATTCAGATTATTGTCATCATCACATGCTTCCCCTTCTTGAAGTACACCGTCACCGCACTGAGCTTCATTTATACAGGCAGCAGAACAACCGTCTCCATTAACTAAGTTGCCATCATCGCAACCTTCGCCTTGGTCAACATTTCCGTCACCGCAGCTGTTTACAACTTCGCAAGCAGTGAAGTCATAGGTACAATCATTCTTACATCCCATCATGCCGCCTGAATATACAGCACCGTTTATCTGTTGACAGGAATCCTGATTATTCCAGAAATCAGTACCGTCACATAATTCTGCAGCTTCTTGTATTCCGTTGCCGCACATCTGAACTTCCAGTTCTACTACCAGTTGTGCCGGTTCTCCATTGTTAATAAGGTCGTTATTTGGAATGTTCAAACTAATGATGTCAAAGGAATTGAATTGGAAATTGTATGTTCCATCATTAAGCGCATCATAATTAAGAGTTGCCACGTCAAAAGTACCTGTCTTGGCTTGATCTGCGTCAAGAGTTGCATATTTGAAATAAAGAACATCATTGCTGCACGATGCTTCTGCAAAAACTGTAGAATCCCACCCCAGATTGGAAACGAAAGAATCAACCCCGGCGCATTGCAAGCCTCCAGGCAAAGGGAGTTCAAATTCAATAGCAACCGTCTGCTCGTTTTGTATATTAGCTTTGATGGGAATAACTGCGTACTGCCCGCCAAATATCTGGCCCGGATCCGCAATCCCTGCAGTAGGCTGCATTTCTGTACCTGTAAGGAAAGCTTTCCCAACAAATTGGTCTGAGAAAAGAAGAAGTAAAGATAAAGCAAGAACGGCAACTATAGCAACACCTGCTATAATCAACGGTTTAGCTTCTCCATGACCAAATAAGGCAGGTCTGGAAGGAGGCAACCTTTTTACTGCTTTCTTGTTTTTCTTCATGTTAAAATCCATCATTGCTTTTTTTTATTTTTAGCGCTTTCCATATCTCCAATAATTTTCAGTATTCTTTCTTTATCAAGCATATTCTAAACCAGGAATTAATTCTTCCATCTGCATTTTTATGATTGGTTTGAAATCCATGTAATTCTTGAAAGTCCGCGAACGCAGTTCTTTTATGAAATTTTTATCTTTCACGTAAAGCAATTTTCCTTCATCCAATATCCTCCATTGAAGAGCAAAAGGCAAATCATCAAATAAAGAGACATCAACCTTTCTGGATGCAAAACTGCGTATATCTCCTTCTTCTAAATAATTAACGTTCTTAGCTATGACGCAGATGTCAATGTCAGAAAGAGGAGTTGTGTTTCCTTTTGCCATTGAGCCGAACAAGTAAATTGCAATTACCTTTTTGTGTTTGGAAAGCTCTTCAGTTATTGATTCAAGTATCCCCTTATTGTTAATTTTCACACCCATCTATTTGTCCTCTATGAAAAATAAGCTTTCAATGCTGCTGCAATCTGAGATATCTTTATCATGACTGGTACGCTTGATTTCAAGATATTGCTTATTGAAGTTGTAGCTGCTTCAACATCCCTGCATACGCCGTTGTCATTCACCCATGTAGGATCGCAGTTGCAGTTCATCTGCTGGATGTCTTGGCCGTGAGTACAGAGATTTTGCTGTTGTTGTTGGAGAACACATTGACCACTACTGCAAACCTCCCCCATGGAACACAGAATAGACCCTTCATCCACTTTACCATCGCAATCGTCATCAACACCGTTGCACATTTCTGCAACGCCAGGATGAATGTTTGCGTTATTATCATTACAATCTGCACCCATGTTACAATTATCTCCATAACCATCATTGTCATTGTCCATGCATTGTGGGGCCTCCTGAACAGTAACCTGTCCACTCTCTAACGAAGTAATTAAAGTTGCATTTTCTTGCAACAGTACTTTGTCAAGTGTTAAAGATGCCATGCCATCTAAAATTGTTGTAAAAGTTAGAGTTGCGATATTTGTACTTCCCGAGAAGAATGAACCAAAATTATATCCCTTTATAGTAATTTTATCGCTACTAACTGTTTTTTCAAATGTCCATCCTTGAAGAAGAATGGTTATATCATTCTCAGTTATAGACAACTTAGTGTCATCAAATGTCATCTCAATGTCAACAGTGTAAACATCATTCTGACCTGGATTTGCACCAATAGTTACCTCAGCTTGTGAATTCAAATTAGCCTGTTGGGATGCAGAGTCAAACCATGCTGCTCCTTGCTGACCAATTGCCAGTGCTGAAAGTGAGCACACAATGGTAAAAATCATCAAAAGTAAAGTTAGTTTTTTCATCTTATTGACCTCCGCACTGCAAGTCAACATTTGTTGCTATTAGCGCAATATCCGCCAGGTTTACGCACCCGTCGCCGTTCACATCCCCATCCTCAGAATCATGAGGACCTTGCGGGACGCAACTTAAATCTACATTTGCTGCTATAACTGCAATATCTGCTAAGTTGACACAACCATCAGGTGTGCCCACATCCCCATACAAGCAGCCTGCAAATGGACCCGCCATATTGACTGTGTTTGAATTACCAACATTTGGGCAAGCAGGATGTTCATCTGCATCATTAACACCATCACCATCTAAGTCTATGAAGTCAATTATTTTAACTTCCCCTTTTATCAAATCAGTATTGTGCAAAGTGCTGCCTTGGGAAGTCACTTTAAAATTGGCATATGCAAAAGGAAAATTGACATCGCCTGGTTTAAGCGCATCCACGCGAACTGTAAATAACAACAATCCATCACCAGTATTTCCTGAAATGAATGTACCCAATTTCTTAAAGAAAAAACGGGCATTAGAGGCATGGTTAAACATAGTAACAGGCGCTGACATAACTTCTCCATTAAGCGCATATTGTGTAAACAATGCCAAACTAGGATTGTCGATGTCAAGAGCAAGATCAACATCGTAAAAATCCACTGAGTCTTCTAGATAAACCCTGACTTCAATTTCGTCACCAATTAGGAAGCTGTCTTTTGGTTCGCCCTGTAAATCAAAAGTTCTGACAGATAGTTTAACAGTTCCCGGTACGACAACCTGAAGCTGATTCTGATCTATTGAACTTACATCTATCTGAGTAATTTCAACTGTTTCTAATTGACAAGTTGATGAACAGCCGTCGTTGCTTACTGTTATGCAAGCACCAAATTCGCAAGGAGATTGAGAACCAACAATACATGTACTAGATTGTTTAAACTCGCATACCCCTCCATCATCACATTCCTCATTACCTTCAACTACACCATTACCGCAAACTGCTTCTGTTATTATCTGTCTACTTGATGAATCTACCACCTGTATCTGCTGAGGTTCCTGCTGAATTGCATAATACCCTTTCCCAACCAATCTATCAGCATTAAGTAACAATAAGACTAAAGCGATAACTGCAACTACAGTGATGATCGCAATTATGAAAGGCTTATTGCCATGTTTCTTCTCAGGCACAGCAGGAGCAGACATATTTTTAGCAGATTTATTTTTAGTTTTTGCAGCAGATTTTCTAGGCATTATCCATCACCTTTTGAGTATTATAAGTAATAAGAACTATTCCACACCTAAGTTTCTCTATAAACATCATTACCACTTTTTAAGTTCTAGAAGATGTTTTTAGTTTATATATGTTGCGATTTTTCATGATTCAAAAACAAATATAAACTATGGGATTCTAATTAACCAAATGAGTTGGTTTCAAAGAATAAGGGAATGGAGAAGGAAAAGGAAATTCATTGAAGACTTGGACAAGGCAATAAAAGAACTAAAAAGAGTCGCAGAACACTATCAAAAAACGGTTATCAAAAATTCTGCCCTCCCTAAGAAAACCCGCAAGGAAATAAATAAGCGTCTAGCTAAGGTATTAGTGCTGATAGCAGGCATTGAGGAAAATTTGGGTTTGTTAACGGAAGTAACAGAAGGAATCGAGGAAAAACAAACATTTGTAAGAAGCGGCCGTAAACATACCTTATTCCATAAGGATCTCTTTTTAGCAGAAAATGCTAGAAAATACCTAGACAATTGTACTGAAACCGTTGAACTTGTTTACAAACTTAATAACAGCTACATCAGTTCCCGTAAAGCCAACAATATCAAAAAAGATCTTGGAAGAACCATAGCTTTCCTGCAACATGTCAAAAGCGGAGCCAGAAATATTATTAGTATGAGACGACCATCCCAGCAAACCTAAGTTTCCTATATTATACCGTTCGTAATATTGACGGCGACGTTCATATTTAGGACAAAGTCCTTTGATGCAAAACTTTTATAAATAAATTAACAATTGTTAACTAAATGAAGGAAATATATCTTGATCACGCCGCTACGACGTATGTAAGGGAAGAAGTCAGGCAAGCGATGAGTAAATATTACTCCGAAGAATTTGGCAATCCAGGCAGTTTCCATACTATCGGACTTAGAGCAAAAGAAGCTCTGGCTGAAGCAAGGGAAAAAGTTAGAAAACTTATCAATGCCGGCAGAGAACATGAAATAATCTTCACAGGAAGCGGTACTGAAAGTATCAACATGGCTATCAAAGGAGTTGCGGCGGCCAATAAAGATAAAGGCAAACATATCGTAACTTCCAAAATTGAACACGAGGCAGTTCTGGAAACATGTTATTACTTAGAGAAACGGGAAGGTTTTGAAGTTACTTACCTTGATGTTGACAGGTATGGGCAAGTTAACCCTGAAGATTTGAAAAAAGCGATAAGAGACGACACAATATTGATCAGTATCATGTATGCAAATAATGAGATCGGCACGATACAGAAGATAAAAGAGTTAGCTGAAATAGCTAAAGAACATAAAATTTATTTCCATACCGACGCCTGCCAGGCCGGAGGAACATTAGATATAGATACGCAAAATCTAGGAGTAGATCTGATGACTATCAACGGCAGTAAAATATACGGACCTAAAGGAGTAGGCCTGTTATACAAGAAGATGAGTGTTAAGATGCATCCCTTGATACACGGCGGCGGTCAGGAAAACGGAATGCGCAGCGGAACCGAGAATACTGCAAGCATCATCGGTTTTGCCAAAGCATTAGAATTGGCTCAGTCTGAAAGGGAAGAAGAAAATAAAAGACTTCTTCACCTCCGAGAAAAATTGGTTGATGGAATCAAAGAAAAAGTTCCAAAAGTGATGCTTAACGGGCATCCGACCGAAAGATTACCAAATAATGCCAACATCACCATCCTAGACGTTGAAGGAGAAGCGATGATGTTATACCTGAACGAATATGGGATATGCACTTCATCCGGAAGCGCATGCACTTCACTATCATTAGATCCGAGCCACGTCATTTTAGCTATGGGGCTGCCATATGAAGTTGCTCATGGAACATTAAGATTCACACTAGGTAAAAGAACTACTGAAGAAGAGATTGACAAAGTTCTGGAAGTTCTTCCAGGAATCGTTCAATCATTACGCAGGATTTCCCCAGTTAATTTAACATTAGAAGAGGTGCAGAAGTAAAATGACAGAAACCATCAAGATAGAAAGTACCACAGCGGATAATTCAGCTGACGTTACTGCAGGCAGCAAGTCCTGGTTTTACACAGACGTAGTTAAAGACCATTTTTTCAATCCAAGAAATTTGTTCAAGACTAATGAAGAAGCTGAAGGTTACCAGTATGACGGCATGGGCATGGTTGGAAGTCCTGCCTGTGGAGATATGATGAAGATCTGGATTAAAGTAGGTGACGGCAGGATAAAAGACTGCAAATGGCAGACTTTCGGCTGCGCATCTGCGATCGCATCCACCAGTATGATGTCAGTGATGATTTCTGAAAATGAAGGAATGAAAGTTGAAGATGCCATGAAACTTAAACCGATGGACATCGTCAAAAGATTAGGAGATCTGCCGACAAGAAAATTTCATTGTTCAGTTTTGGGAGACAAAGCATTAAGAGCCGCTATAAATGACCATTATGAAAAATCAGGACAGAACGATAAAGTTGAGAAAGAAAAAGTTAGAGTTGTGGATCACATCGCAAAAGTTACCGACCATGACATCGAAGAAGCTGTATTGGAAGGAGCAGTTACCTTAGAGGCCGTACAAAGGAAAACCAAAGTTGGGATAGGCAACAAAAGCTGCCTTCCGGAAGTTGAACAGCTGATCAGATTTTACAAAGAGAAGTACTATGGAGCTGATTAGGTTTATGATTTTTTTTTCAAATTTTCTTAACATCACAAACTATTTAAACTACCATAAATTTTAAACACCCATTTTATCTGAGGTACTGAAAAAAAACAAAGATTTTTGGTACCCCTCATAGACTCGGAGGTTTTAAAAAATGAAAAAATTAAGAGCTTTATTGATTATTTCTGTACTATTACTTTCTGCGATTGCTGTTGCATCTGCAGACGGTCAACCGGAAAGAGTAAGAGTTTTTCTAGAATTTAAAGGAAACCCTGATGTAAGTTCCGTGCATCTGGCTGGCGGGAAAGTCCTGCACAGCTACGAAATATTAGACAACATCCTGGCAATAGAAGTTCCAGAAACTTCATTGAACGGTTTGTTGATGAACCCGAATGTTTTAGGTTATGAGTTTGATGCTGAAGTGACAACATTAGCACCACCAGGAGCATGTTCGCCTTGGCCCGGATGTAAAGATGACGGTGATTCTGGTGATTCCCAACCAGCTCAGGAATTGCCCTGGGGGGTTGACAGGATTGATGCAGACCTTTCAAACCACACTGGTACAGGCGTAACTGTCTGCATAGTTGACACAGGGATAGATAAGGATCATCCTGATTTAGCTGCAAACATTGCAGGTGGGAAAAACTTTGTAGCCAAAGGTCCGAATGTTGACCCTAACAAGTGGGATGATGATAATGGTCATGGAACACATGTAGCTGGTACCGTTGCTGCTGTAGACAATACGGTTGGAGTTGTTGGCGTTGCTCCGCAGGCATCCTTGCTGGCAGCAAAAGTTCTGGACAGGAGAGGTTCGGGGTACTTGAGTGATGTTATTGCCGGAGTTGATTACTGTGTACAGAGCGGCGCTGAGGTAGTTTCAATGAGTCTTGGAACCAGTTCAGATGTACAGACCATGCATGACGCAATGGATGCCGCATATGCTGCTGGTGCACTGTTAGTAGCTGCTGCTGGCAATGATTATGGTGGAGCTGTTTCGTATCCGGCTGCCTATGATTCTGTTGTAGCTGTCTCTGCAACAGACAGTAGCGATAATCTGGCTTCATTCAGCAGTGTTGGTCCTGAAGTAGAATTAGCTGCCCCTGGAGTTTCCATTTTATCGACATGGAATGACGGCTTGTATAACACCATCAGCGGCACCAGCATGGCTACTCCACACGTTTCAGGAGTTGCTGCACTAGCCTGGGAAGCAAATCCATTGCTTACGAATGCAGAAGTTAGAGCATTATTGCAGAGCACTGCTGATGATTTAGGTAATGCAGGATTGGATAACAGTTTCGGTTACGGGCTGGTTGATGCAGAATTAAATTGATTTTTTTTTCTTTTTTTAGGAAATATTTAAGTTAAATTTTTATAGTTAAGGATGATTTTCACTAAAATGGATTTGCAAACAATAGATACTTTCTTCTATGGCATGGGCGTATTTGTAACTTGTTATGGCGCAGCAGATTATCTTCAGATGAGAAGAACCAGTAGTCTGCGAGATAGATTTATGGGTTACAAGCAAGAAGATGAAGAAATATTTCCAGAAAAGGTAATTGCTATCGGGCTGCTCTCATATGAAATAAAGAGATCCTATGAAAATCTCTATAAAATGGAAGGAGGTGTGCCTTTTCGACGTATTAATCTTGATAATCTTTAAAATATCCATAACTTTTTAACTACTTCTCACTTTATGATAAATAATGACAACGCCATCCAAACATCCGCAGGAGATTGAGGTTTGGTACATTCTTCCGGCTATCAGGAAAGAGTTAGTTGCAGCTTTCAAAGAAAAAGGAAAGCAGCAGAAAGAGATTGCCAAATTGCTGAACGTTACTGAGCCTGCGGTTTCACAATATGTTTCAGAGAAAAGAGCAAAAGGGATTACGTTTCCCGCAGAAGTGAAAAAATTCATCAAAGAAGCTGCTGAAAAAATAGTTGACAGTGAAAGCGCTTTCCATCAGATCCAGACCATCAACGAATTCATCAAGAAAACAAAAGTTTTGTGCCAGCTGCATGCCCAGATCGAAGGAGACTTGAAGGGCTGTGATGTGTGTTATAAGAAGTGATTCATATCTCAAACTTAACCACGATTGGATAATGATCGGAAGCTATCTCTGTATCTTCATTCTTCAGCACGTATGCTTCTTTAACTTTAAGACCAGTAGAGTGGAAAGTAAAATCTAATCTTACTCCTTTTTGCTTTCTCCCATAGGCATAAAAGGTAGGAACTGTAGATTGTCTTGACTCAGGAAGAAAAGCATCTACAAGACCCTGCTGCAAAATCCAAGAGACGCATTCTGCCTTTTTCCAGTTGTCAAACATTTTATGCACTTCCTGTTGATCAAAGGCGGCAAATTCTTTGACCAGTTCATCATAATCGTAAACGTCATCCGGATGTAAGGTATTAAAATCTCCCGTGAGAAGGTAAGGCTCTTTTCTATTTTCTAGTAGAGTGCGTAATTCAGATATTTTCATGTTATCATCAATAGAATAAGAAGGGTGCACCACGGCGACAGTAACTATTTTCTCTTCTAGATCATGTTCTTTCAAAGTGATTCTTCCTCGTACTGCTCCTTTATGAGAAAAATTGATGACTTCGGCTTGCAAAGGAAAGGAAGAAAGCAGACAATTACCGCCTTCATCTCCATGTCTCGGTCCAAAGACGCGGTAACCACCCCACTGCCCATAAGAAAATCCAAAAATCTGCTGATAATCCATCCTGACCCCCTGTGAATTTAGACCACCATAGTTGGCTTCTGTCAAAGCAAGGATATCAGGATTAACTTGCCGAACAATACGTTGCGCCGCTTCCAGACGATGTCTTTCGAGATGATGCTCCCGGCTGTGAAAACCTCTTTCAACGTTATACGACATTAAGGTAAAGATCATTTTTAATTCTTCTCCATTAATCTTTCTAATATAAACTTCAAGGCATCATCGCCTTTCCTGGCATCGATCGTAGCGCCGCCAACCGCGTAATGGCCGCCGCCGACGCCTTCACCAAATTTTGTTCCTACAATTTCGCACAATTTCCCAATGTTAACCTTGCATCTCTCTTTATGGAAAATATTTGATCCGATGCCGACATATATTTCCTTGCCAACCTGTTTAAGAGATAGGTTGTAAGAAGAATCTTCAAATCTTATGCAAGGATAGAAACGGTCTTTTCTCCCTCTGATAAATTCCTTCCTAACATCAAGAACTACACATTTACTCTTTTCATCCATGTATATTATCTTATCAATATTTTTCCGCCATTCTTCATAACCTTTCAATTGAGCAGTAAAAAAAATGAACGGCTGCAGATTCCAGACGTCGCCTTCAACTGGAGTTTGAGGGAGATCTTGCGGGCTTTTAGAAAGTAAGCTGCTAAAAATCTCCCAGTTAAGAAAAGAATCGCCCGTGTGAAACATTGAACTGATGATATGAACTTTCTCCAGCATGGAAATGGAGTCATAGTTTTTTTGATGATAGTAAACTTTCTTGATCTGCTCCTTTGTATACATGGCGCCGTCCATGATGTCCAGAGCTTCTTTAAAGTCCAATAATTCCCTGCCAGCCTTCAAGCCTTTCTTTACAGCTATATCTACAAGCAACCCTGCGCAGCTTGGAACTTCTTTCCAATGATAATTTTCAGGCAATTCTTCAACTGGTTTTGCTGAAAGATGGTGGTCGCACCAAAAAAACACTTTTTCTTTCGGCTGCGGCAAGTCAAGTACAATGTCTCCTTTTTCAAACCTGAACTTTCCCATAGTTAAATCATAAGGATTCAAACCGATAATCTCAGAAACTTCAATTTTCAACAAAGGAGCTAAATACTTCTTGAAGACAAACGCAGAAGCAAAACCGTCCATGCTGGTGCATCCGCCGTGAGTTATGATCCTATATTTCATGGGAGTAATTTAACCTGCGGTTATAAAAATGTTTTGTGGTTTTTTGGCATAAGAGGTTTAAGACATCATAAATTACTTAAATCTTAAAAAAAATCATAAAAATATGAAGAAATTAAAACCTGAAGAACTTGTTGTCATCATAAACAAAGGTTTGCCTATTAATGATGATGTCTTAATCAGTGGCAGAGTTGCCGGGGTTGAAGAGATTAAATATCAATATCCTAAAACTGAGTTTGATAGATTACAAAATATAAACCCAAAATTAATTGAACAGATGGAGAAATATAAACCGGGAGGTATCGTTAAATCTAAAAATAAAAGATTAAAGCCACCAAAAGAGGAAACCCCGATAAGAAGACATTATTTCTTTGAATATAATGGAGATTTTTCTTTAACACATATTGATGATAGTTGCATACATCTCGGCAGCCCACATGAATGGGCAGGTTCAAGAACAACAATAGACAGGCTTGTAATTAAAAGCCAGGATGAAAAATTTAGATATGCGTTCGTAAAAGAAGGAGATATATTTGTCAATAGAGAAGGAATCTACATCCCCATAGAATCTGTCAGAAAAACAAATATTATTTTACAGGCAAAAGAAATTACTTATTGACCATGCCAAAAATTTACTCTCCCTTTGTCTTCCTCGCTTCGCTTTTCAGCCACTCCTTAAACTGAAAAAGAATCTTGTCACTATCAAGATGACCTTCTTGTTCTTTGACTTTGTCAGAGATGATATGCATCATGTCGTTGGCCTTGACAACAAAATCAGCTTCAAGCATACCTTTATCATTGTCTACAAAAGTGTCGACTATTGCCTGTTTACAATTTGCTCTAAGTTCAATATTACGCCAGACCGCATCCCAGTCGCCGGCAAATTCCTTAACACGGCCGGCCATACGTTTAATTATGTCGGAATTTCCATTGATTAAGTCATCGGTGATCTCAAGCTGGTCAGTCTTTGGATTGTAGACCATCAAGTCTACAAAAGCCCCCTCCCTAAGAGGGTCTTCATCCCATTCCTTTCTTACTTCAGTTATCCTTAGGACTCTCTTAAATTTTTTCAAACCTGAAATTACCGGGTTAGTGGTAACTATTATGTCAATAGCTTTGAAAGAAGTTTTAGGTACACCTATATCATTTACAACCCTGTCATAGACACCGTAAGGAGAATCCGCATGGATAGTTCCTGCTACAACGTTTGCTGCCGCGCCTACACGCATCGCTTCAAAGAGAGCGATAGCTTCCTTGCTTCTAACTTCACCGACAAATATGGCTGAATCTCCAAGCCTTAAAGTTGACCTTATCCCAATCGAGGGGTCAACCTCTGAACCTTCCTTAGATGAAAGAGCAGATGCTACCTTTAAAGAATCAATGTTATATCCCAAACTCCGTAATGATTCCTGCGGCAATTCAAAAGTATCTTCTATGGTGATTATTCTCGCTCTTCGTTCTATCTCTACAAGAAAACTGCCTAACAAACTGCTTTTTCCGCTTGATCTCGTTCCTGCAACAAGAATCGTAGCATTGTTATCAATTATGAAACTTAACAAGCCGGCAGCAATGGAATTGATATACCTTATTTTTGACTGCATGTAAAGAGGGAATGTCCAAGGGTAATCTCTATGACGACGGAAAGAAAAAATCAAGCCGTTAGGGCTTAAAGGAGATGTTATCGCAGATACCCTTGATGTAAATCCTTTAACTTTAAGTTCAGTATCCAGAATAGGATCGGCTTCATCTAAAGGTCTTCCTGAGATCAACCTTAACTTTGTAGCCCATGATTCGACTTCAAGCAAAGTAGGAAAAATATTTGTGTAACAGTCCCCATAATCCTGGTGGACAATGAATATTGGAATCTCTCCTTGCGGCGAATTGATGTTTACGTCCTGTACCTTAGGATCTGAAAGGAGAAGTTCAATAAGACCAAAACCTACAGTATGGCGAAGAAGAGCCTGCGCAAGCTGGTCAATCTTCTCTTCTTTCATCTTTAATCTTCTGTCTCTGATAAGATCATTCAGTAAATCTTTGCCGATATTAAAAAAAACTTCACGCATCCGTTCCGGATCAACGAACTCTTTTCTGGTCGGCTTGTGCTCAGACATGATTCTTTTTGCATCGTCAAGCAAAGAATATTCTTCCTCCTTAAAAGTAAATTCAGTAGGAGTAAGATGGTATAAAGTTTTGATATCGTCATCAAAAGAGAAGATGTTAACTTCACATCGGTCTTCACCCATGGTGAATTCATAACTTTCTTCCAGATTACCTGAAGGAAAATCAGTAAGAAGTTTTGTGTACATGAAATCAGGTCTTGTGGTAGGATGGAAAACATTCCCATAAATAAGTCTCTCGTCAACTTTGTAATCATGAGTATGAGGCATCAACAATGAGATTATTTTCGTATTTTCAATATCTTTTACCACTTCCTGCATGATAGATATAAATTTATTCTGGCTGGTTAAGTGGCGGGGGTCAATAAGATTATTAAGCTTGATCTTTTCCCTGGTTTCCAGCCTTTTAAGTTCAACGTAGGCAGCCAAAGGATCCTCTTTAAGTTTTTTTGAGATCAGCCTTTGAAACTGGGCATAACTTCCCCTGATATATCTTTCATGTAAAGGATCGACTATGATATGAGAGTATTCAAAACGTTCGTCCTGATTAAGTTTCTTGTATAGTGAAGCAATTTCTAGAAGAAGGGATGTCTGGCTGTAGTCATATTCATATTCCCTTTGCTGGATAAGAATGATGATAGTTACCCCCGTTACCTGCAGGAGAGTGTCGATGACTTTAGACATGCAGACATCACTATATTCAATCGAGGGAGGGAAATTACATCTTTCACAGGAGATCCTTAATACTTTATCCTCTCCTTCATGGAAAGTTTCAAAATCAAAACATGCCTTATCTAAAACCATCTGTTCTAATTTGAAAATAAAGTAGGTTTATTATATTTTCTGTGGTTAATCCTTTGTTGCATGATTCCTGCTTTGCAGGACATTCATGCAATTTCTCTAAGAATTAGCTGATTAACTTGTTACACAATGCTGCTTTGAAGAGCACTTCGTGTAGTACGTTTTCTGGTTTTGTAGCT
>Ga0210057_1001162_pt1 | contig 40713 bp, 39 predicted proteins | sample CryGeyCG2114_010_2_FD_183968 | JGI IMG/M metagenome (GOLD analysis project Ga0210057, IMG submission 183968) | Groundwater microbial communities from aquifer - Crystal Geyser CG10_big_fil_rev_8/21/14_0.10 (SPAdes) (version 2) | ecosystem: Environmental > Aquatic > Deep subsurface > Groundwater ... | reverse complement strand
TCGGACAGTGGATGCCTAGGGGAAAGAAAATTTGCCTTATTTGCTTGGCTATTTGCCCTTCCGAGGGCAGGTGGTGTAGAGTGGACATTGGAACGAAGGTTAATGATATTCTCCAATACCATTCTACTCTTTGTTCCATTTTAGTTAGAATCGCCAAATGCGTGTTACTTGACACCTGTTTTGTAGTGGTTTATAATAATTTCTGGAGGGCTAAGTATTAAAAATAAAGGGTAAACAATAAATTTCCGACAAAATTCGTGTGTTCGGGGGATATGACACGCATCGGAACCTAAAGAGCGTGTTTTTTGTTCGCTTGTAACTTTTCCTCCTCACGAGGGAAACGAAGAGGGGGTCATAGTAGTCTTGGATTATTATCAAAGCCATCTATGACCTCCCCCAACCCCTCCTTGTAAAGAAGGGGAAACGGAGGAGCCGCACATTAATAACTAAATGATTTTTTAACCATTAGATAGTGACGGGAAACGTTCATAAAATTTCGGTTTTATGAACAAAGTTGATTCCTTTAAAAGGCGTTTTTGTGGATTGGCCTTTCAGAATTAATCCACAGCCAAAGTTTTTCGGTGCAACGGTGTACCGAACAAACCTATATTTGAAAGTTTCAATTATTGAAATTTTCTTTAATGAGAGTTTGATCCTGGCTCAGGATGAACGCTGGCGGCGTGCCTTATACATGCAAGTCATACGGTCGCACCTCACTGCATTCGGTGATCCCTAAGGTTCAAAATTTAAAGTGAAAAATGCAAAATCAATGGGTCGCTTAGCGACAATTATATAAATTGTCTGCCTAAGACAGACTCATAAAGTTTTAACTTTTCGCTTTATAATTTTAATTTGAGCAACCGAGCGTAGCGAGGTGCGACAGTGGCGAACGGCTGAGTAACACGTGGGAACTTCTTTCAAGTTCGGAATAACCACCCGAAAGGGTGTTTAATACCGGATGTGCTCGCAAGAGTAAAGTCCGCCTTTGGCGGACGCTTGAGACAAGGCCTGCGCACCATCAGGTAGTTGGCGAGGTAAAAGCTCACCAAGCCTAAGACGGTTAGAGGGCCCGAGAGGGTGTACCTCCAGACGGGGACTGCGACACGGCCCCGACTCCTACGGGAGGCAGCAGTAGGGAATATTGGACAATGGGCGAAAGCCTGATCCAGCGACGCCGCGTGCGGGATGAAGGCCTTCGGGTCGTAAACCGCTTTTGTCAGGGAAGAATTTCTGACTGTACCTGACGAATAAGAGGTTGCTAACTCTGTGCCAGCAGCAGCGGTAATACAGAGACCTCAAGCGTTATCCGGATTCATTGGGCGTAAAGCGTGCCGATCGGTGGTTTGGAAAGTTTTCTGTTAAAGCCCACGGCTCAACCGTGGAATCGCAGAGGATACTACCAGACTAGAGGGGCAAAGAGGTGCTTGGAACGAATGGAGTAGCAGTGAAATGCGTTGATATCATTCGGAACACCAAATGCGAAGGCAAAGCACTGGGTGCCACCTGACACTGCTAGGACGAAAGCGTGGGTAGCGAATGGGATTAGATACCCCAGTAGTCCACGCTGTAAACGATGCTGACTAGTTATTTGGGAGTGTCGACCCTCCTAAGTGACGTAGCTAACGCGTTAAGTCAGCCGCCTGGGGAGTACGGTCGCAAGACTAAAACTCAAAGGAATTGACGGGGACCCGCACAAGCGGTGGAGCATGTGGTTTAATTCGATAATAAGCGAGGAACCTTACCAGGGTTTGACATCTATCTGCAAATCCCAAGAAATTGGGACTCCTTCGAGGGTGATAGACAGATGCTGCACGGTTGTCGTCAGCTCGTGTCGTGAGATGTTGCCTTAAGTGGTAGAACGAGCGCAACCCCCATTGTCCGTTATATTGTGTCGGACAAAACTGCCAACGTTCAAGTTGGAGGAAGGTGGGGATGACGTCAAATCAGCGTGGCTCTTACATCCTGGGCTACACACGTGCTACAATGGGTAGGATTACAAAAGGACGCAATGTCGCAAGACGGAGCAAATCCTCTAAAACTACCCCAAGTTCGGATTGAGGGCTGCAACTCGCCCTCATGAAGTTGGAATCGCTAGTAACCGTAGATCAGCCTCGCTACGGTGAATACGTTCTCGGGTTTTGTACACACCGCCCGTCACACCATGGAAGCTGTTAGTACCTAAAGATTGTTTTTACGATTTAGGGTAAGAACAGTGACTGGGGTGAAGTCGTAACAAGGCATCGGTAGCGGAAGCTGTCGATGGATCACCTCCTTTCTAAGGAGTTATCCTTAGCGAAGTTATGAAATAAGCAACGCAAGCCTGGCCTAGAGCTGGGACTCGCAATCGATTATTTTCGTAAACTCGTTATGGTCGATTTACTCTTATTCTATAAGGGTAAACGGAATCAACTAACTTCCTGTCACTATCTATTGGTTAAAAAAATCGCCCCAAGGCGGTTTTTTTGTATGTACATAATACTTTACATACATAAATAAATGGCTCCTGACCCTTTTTTCTTTCTTTACATACATAAATAAATGGCTCCTGACCCTTTTTTCTTTTCCTTTTTTCTTTTCTTTTGTATCAGGTCCGTCGGCCCCATAAATTGGGCAACTACAAACCGACTATCTTTAAAAGGGAATATTTTTAAAATAATATTTTTGTTGTAGTTGCCTGATTTATCAGGCCGGTCGGCCCTATAAATGTGGCAACTACAGCTGGTTATAAATTTATCAGGCCGATGAATCGGCAAATTTTCTCTATGGAATTTTGTGGATTTGGATGGAAAGGGATATACTGAAATTAAGAAGGTATGGAAGGAGAAATAAAAAAAAGTTATCGGGTTGAATTTTCGGATGTTACTGTGAAGGTCCGGCCAATTCGACATCAAAAGCAACAACAAAACAGCGCCTGGTGTAAAGTTGAGGGCGGGGTTTTTCTTTTACTGTTGAGTGTTTTCGTTGCTCTTGGAAGCTTTACTCCTCTGAAAATATCTTTAAATTCTATAAGTTCGGACAACTTGCGGTATACGGCTGTTTCTGTTGAAAAACAGATTGAACCAAGCAAATTTCCTATAAACGAAGGTTTGGGTGACCGATATATCCTGGTTAATTTACAAGAGCAAATTTTAAAAGCTTACGATCAAGGGAAAAAAGTTTTTGAGACAACGATTTTATCCGGGCACAAAGACCGGCGGACTCCTCGGGGCGAGTTTAAAATAATTAATCAGTCACCCCGCGCTTACTCGCAGGTCGCGGATTTGTATATGCCTTACTGGATGGCTTTTACTCACGATGGCAAGTATTGGCTGGGCTTTCATGAACTACCTGAATATCCAGACGGTAGCAAAGAAGGTGAAGAAAATTTAGGCTGGCCGTATTCCGGCAGATGTATTCGCCTTGGCATAGGCGCAGCAGAGGAGTTTTATAACTGGTCTAAAGTTGGCGACAAGGTATTGGTTTATTGAGAGGCAATTATCAAATAGTCAAATCAAAAATCGCCCTGCGTCAGTCAGCCGCGGCTGACTTGATCGGGGCGGTTTTTGAAATTATTAAAGTACGATGATTAATAACAGGTATTTTTTTCGACTTATTAACCCCTCTTGTCATTTTTTAGTAAGGTTTACAATTATAAGACAATTAAAAAAGATAGGTTTACAATCACTTGACAATTGATATCGTTACGGTTTACAATAACAATAAGTCAATAATCGTCATATTTATAAACCATTTATGAGTAATCTTGATAAGGAAAAAATTCTATCATTTGCCCAAAAAAAAGGTCAGATACGATCGAAAGATTTGGTAGGTAATTATAAAGTGTCACGTCAGTACGCTTCCTCATTGTTGAAGGGTTTAGTTAAAACCGGAAAATTATTAAAAGTAGGATCTACAAATAAAGCTTTTTATGTCCTTCCCCAGTACGCTTCAACACACCTTGAAGTGTTTCCTACACGGATCAGAAAAAAATATAAAAATAAGGGTTTGGAAGAACATGTGGCGCTCGATGATATAGAAAATGAGTTTCCCTTACTTTTGAAATTATCGGAAAATGTGCGAAGCATTTTTACCTACGCCTTTTCTGAAATGTTGAATAATGCTATCGAACACTCAGAGTCAGATTGGATTGAGATAGAAATAATATTAGAAAAAAAAGAGCTGAACTTTAAAATCAATGATTTTGGAATTGGTGTTTTTAGAAACGTTATGAAGAAAAGAAGCCTTAATTCAGAACTTGAAGCTACGCAGGATTTATTAAAAGGTAAAACTACTACGCAACCAAAATCCCATTCAGGCGAAGGAATTTTTTTTACTTCAAAAGCCGCGGATTTTTATGAATTAGAAAGTTATGGTTTCCAATTAGTTGTCGATAATAAAATAAACGATGTATTTTTTAACAAGGTGAAAGCTGATAAAAAAGGGACAAGGGTTGGATTTACGATAGCGACAAGTTCGACTAGACACCTCAATCATGTTTTCAAAAAATACACAAGTAAGGTAGATAGCGGAAGCGGTTTTGATAAAACCGAAATTCAGGTAAAGCTTTATACAATCGGAGGGGTCTATGTATCACGCTCGCAGGCACGAAGAATAATAGCAGGATTGGATAAGTTTAGGTCTATTATTTTAGATTTTAAAAAGGTTCCCATGGTAGGACAGGCATTCGCCGATGAAGTATTTAGAGTGTTCAGGAATCGGTATCCCAATATAAAAATCAAGGCGATCAATACTAATGAAGAGGTTAAATTCATGATTGATAGAATTGAATAAAATTGGGCATGTAAAAGGGGGGCGGCCCTTTTTTAAATACTTTTTAATAAATGTAGGACTTACGCACTTGCCGCTTTTTGGCCGGGCGGAGCCCGGCCCCGCCAAGCGGTTTGGCCAATTTCTTCGTTATTTTCTTGCGGTTTGCCTCGACGTAGCTACACTACGCCTTCGGCCAATCCTCGGAAAATGCCTCGAACTTGGCTCAAATGCGTAAGTCCTAAAATGAATAAAATTGACGCAAAGGAAACAATTATATACGATTTTAATCAAAAGCCCTTAACAATAATAGGTAGCCCAAATATTCTCTAAAAAAATTAAACTAAATTCCGGAAAAATGCTTTAACGGAAAAATCCTTGGTAACATATTCAGTATATGTATAACCAAATACTTAAAAAAAATATAATTGGGCAAGGCAGTAGGTTCGGATTAAAATTTGCTAAAGGTTTTACTTTAATCGAATTATTGGTAGTTATCGCGATTATCGGAATTTTAGCCTCGGTGGTTTTAGTGGCGCTCGGTCCGGCTCGGCATAAAGCCCGTTTTGCGCGCGTGGCCAGCGAACTCAAGCAGCTCGCCTTGGCCGCACAATTGGATTACGATGCCAATAACGGTTGGGCACCTAATACTTCTCCCGGAGTTGCACCAAGGTTCGTCGGTCCCTATATCGCAAGATTTCCAACCCCTCCGTGTTCAGGCTGGGTTTATGATTGGGATAATTGGGCGCATCTTCCGCAAACCGGGCGAACCGTAAGGATGACCGTCCGTAAAAATTCCAATCCAAATGATAACAATAACTCCGTGTTCTATATCTGCCTTCAATCCTCGCTAGACTGTGGCGAAAGCTGGCATTTGGGCGGAGGCGGAGTCGATATTTATGAGACCTCGGTAAAGGAAATTACCTGCAATGAATGACCATTGGGTTAAGTAGACAATAAAGAATGGTGTCTTCTCATAAGAAGTCGCCCTTCTTTTGTTAAACGGCTTTAGTTTACCGCGTTAGAAATAGTTTTCCACTTTTCATCGGGGTGAGCCGTTTATTTATTATTTTCCAAAAAATCATCAGCGTTAAGCTGGTGGGGGTAGTTCGGAGAGAGTGCCATTATTACTTAGAAACGATTTGGTTTTGTATTTAGGTTTTTGATTAAAAGTCTTGATAAAAAAATTATTATTTGATAATATATTAAAGTTGCTTGCCGGCAGTTTTTTTATCTAGCGGGTAGCAACTAAAAAAAAAGAGATACAATGACAAAGATGACAAAGCTTTTGGCGATTTTGGTTTTGACTATAGCGGTTTCCGTTCCAGCTATGGCCGGACCGCCGAGTAGCTGTGCCACCATCCAGCGTGGAAGCATCACTGACACCGCCGGCAACCCGATTTCGACCGGCTATGATCAGTGGGGCTACAATTATCAAGCCATGCTCTACAATGGCCTGTACGGGAATTTTTCTCGCCCCGCCCAACTGGTAACCGAGGGCGACAACCTCTCAATGAAGTGGAATGACGCTTGGCTTTCCAACAAGGATTGCGACAACGACGGCAAGCTCGACCGTCATTACGGCTTCGCAAGCTATAAAGGCTCGGGCGCTTGGCTGACCAACCACATGACCGGTAGTTATGAGGTCGACGGCAAGACCTATCATTGGTCGTACTTCGTCAAGATCGTCGCCGCTCCCGCTGACGCTGTGAATGTTGGAGGAGTGTGGCAGACGGCCGGTGGCGTGGAGATTGGCCCTGTGATCTGGGGCGAGTTCGCCATAATCCAAGAGGTCGAGAACGACCAAGGCGCGGGAGTTAACGGCGTGCAGTACAAGAGTCCTGCATCGCCGGGACTCGGTTCGTACAAGCATTAGTCGTGAATCCTTTTCCGTAATACTGCTCGGTTTACCGGGCAGTTTTTTTATGAGAAAATAGACAAAGCTTAATTTTTATGATATAATATAAATAAGTTAGGAGGGGTTCGACAAAGAAACAAAAATACAATTTAGTTGGGCGCCTTGAAAGGGGTGAATAAATAATGAAAAATAAATTTGCAGGCGCAATGTTGGTTTTTCTCTTAGTTATTACATTTTGGCCAACAGGTTCCGGAATACGAGGTATAATGGACTATAGGCTCAGTCTTCTTTCGGAAAAAGTTGACACTACTCAGTTTAGTGCGGTGATCCGTGATCGCTTGGAAGAAGTATTCGCACCAGCACCACCCACTCTTTAGTCATTGAATAAGAAATTAGAGTAAACCGCCTACGGCAATATTAACCGTAGGCGGTTTTGGTTAAACGGCTCAGTGAGCAATTTCTTGACAGGTACCCCCAGGGGGTATAGAATAGAAGTGTAAAGTTAAAAATGTAAAATGCAACGTTAAAGTTATGAAGAAAATTGTTAAAAAAAGGGCAATCCGCAGACTAAAGATCATTGAAGGGCAAATCCGGGGTTTGCAGAAGATGGTTGATGAGGAAAAATATTGTGTGGATATTATTACCCAGTCAATGGCGGTCAAACAGGCCTTGTCCGGTGTTGAAGGTTTGGTTTTGGAAAACCATTTATCCACGCATGTCGTTCATCAGATGAAGCATGGCGACGATAAAAAAGCCACAAAAGAATTACTTAAAATTTATAAGTTATCAAACAAATCATAAAAATATGAAGAAAAAAATAACCTATCTTATCGTTTTCGGATTAATCATTGGCGCTGGTTTTCTTTTTTACCAAACAGATCGTAACGGAGGACGTCTGGTTGATTCCGTTTTAGCAAGTACCGATATTACCGTGTACAAAACACTAACCTGCGGGTGTTGCGTAAACTATATTGGTTATGCCACTCGGCAAGGTTTGGAAATAAAAGCAGAGACCGTGAATAATCTTGAACAAATAAAAATGGACTATGAGATCCCAGAAGATATGTGGAGTTGCCATACTTCTATAATGGGAGATTATATAGTGGAAGGTCACATTCCGCTCGAAGCTGTTGAAAAGCTGGTTTCGGAAAAACCAGATATTCGCGGGATTGCTATGCCTGGCATGCCCTCTGGCTCCCCGGGGATGCCGGGTTCAAAAACCGGGCCGTTTGAAATTTATTCTCTCAACCACGACGGTAGCACCTCGCTGTTTATGAGTCTATAATTATGGAAAAAATAGCCTTCCTTACATTTTTTGGATTATTTTTTTTGGTCACGCCGGCTTTTGCTCATTGTCCTTTGTGTACTATCGGGGCGGGGGTTATTGCGTCTATAGCCGCTTGGCTTGGGGTTAGCACTTTAGTTATCGGAGTTTTACTTGGTGCTTTTGCTACCGCGCTAGGACTTTGGATAGCGCGGATTATTAAAAAGAAATATTTCCCACGGCAAGATTTGGTAGTCGCGGTTGTAATATTTTTATCTACAATTTCACCGATCTTTCCTATCGCTGGGGGAAAAAAAAGTTCAATTTATATTTCTCTTGTGGGGGATTATGGTTCACTTCTTAACAGAACCTATGTAATCGATTTGTTTTTGATGGGGTCTTTGCTCGGCGCTTTGATTATGATCGTTTCTCCTTTTCTAAGCAGGAAAATTACAAAATGGCGAAAAGGTAAAATGTTTCCATATCAAGGGGTCACGATCACTTTTATTCTTTTAATAATTACCTCAATAACACTCCAGTTCACCATATGAATTCTTTGTTGACAGTTTTTACAACAATCATCGCATTATTTTTTTTACTGCTCGCGGTAAAGAGTTTGTTTAAAGGAAAATTTTGCGTCATTTGCTCAAGTATCAGTTTTACCTGGGCAACTTATCTTGTATTAAATAAACTTGGATATTTTCAAGACACGGTTTTATTGGGGATTTTGATGGGGCAGACTGTAGTGGGGATTTATTACCTTATAGATAGAAAAATAAAAGAAGACTTGCGCATTTTTCGGTTGCCTTTTATTTTATCCCTGACACTGGCAGCCTACTTTACCCTTAATCCCGTAAAAGAGGGACTGCCTGTGTTTTTGTTGCTCGTGATTTTGTGGGTGGTATTTATTCTAACATATACTTTTAGGCGTCAGTCAGGTTTTGGTGGATTTGTGAAGAAAATAATTGAGTGTTGTAAAAATTGGTAATTAAACAAAAAAAATGGCAAAAATAGATAATTGCTGCCACGAAGAAGGTAGTCGCGGATCAGAGACTGAAAAAACCGAAGAAAGTAGATCAAATAATAATTTTTGGAAGATTATCGCTCTTGTCTTCATCGCTTTACTTTTCGCAACGCAGGTTTTTGGCGTTAATATAAAATCACGGATGGTCGGGGTCATTGAAAGCTATCAAACGACAAAATTAGAGCAGGCGGTTTTGCCGGCAGGAGGGGTAGATTTGCCGGTAGTCTGGGGCGATTTGGGCGCGCAGATGGTTGCGGTTGGAGTTATAGATCCGCAAGAATTCGAAGAACTTTATCAAAAACGAGAGGGGTTAAGCGACGAGATGAAGGCCGCGCTTTATAGTTCCAATAACGGACGGATTAAAATAACCTCTGACAATGCTCACGTATTGCTAAATTTATTATGGGCTTTTGGGTTAAGTAATAAAAATTCTATATTGGAAGAAGGCCCAATGGTAGACGAGAAGTATGGCGGGGATGCCGGCAAGTTCGCCTCTACCGGCGGGTGGAGCCTTGGTATTGGCTCGGCCATGGATCATTACAGTGCGCATGAGTTTGCCGTTTTGACCCCGGCGCAACAAGAACTCGTGGAGAGAGTTTCAAAAAATATTTATCGTCCGTGTTGCGGCAATTCGGTTTATTTCCCCGACTGCAACCACGGCATGGCAATGCTGGGACTTTTGGAATTGATGGCCGCCCAAGGCGTTGTGGAGGATGAGATGTATAAAGCGGTTTTGCAAGTGAATTCTTTTTGGTTTCCCGACACTTATTTAACTATTGCTAAATACCAGAAAGAGAAACACGGGATTCCATGGGATCAAGTTAGTCCCAAAGAAGTTTTGGGCTCGGTATTTTCCAGCGCGGCCGGCTACCAGGGAATTTTGGCAGAGATTGAGCCGCCAAAGGCAGGCGGAGGGCCAAGTTGCGGAGTATAATAAATTTATATGGAACACAATCATCATCACAATCAGTCGTCTTCATCTTATACTTGCCCGATGCATCCAGAGGTTCACAAAGACAAACCGGGAATGTGTCCGGAATGCGGGATGAACCTTATAAAAGGGAAGAATAAAGATAATCAACACCATCATAATCACCAAGGGCTCAACAAACGTTCCAGCGCTAAAGCTATGGATGGCAGGCATGCAGGGCACAGCACTAACATATTCAAAACCAAGTTTTGGGTAAGTTTGGTTTTATCTGTCCCCGTCGTCTCTTATTCAGACATTGTTCTGAATTTATTAAATTATCAAGCCCCGGTTTTTCCCGGTTCAAAATTTTTACCGTTTGTTTTAGGATCAGTAATATTTTTTTACGGCGGTTTAGTTTTTTTGCAAAGCGCCTATCGTGAACTCAAAGCCAGGATGCCCGGCATGATGACGCTAATTGCGCTTGCCATAACCACGGCTTATGTTTATAGCGTGTATGTAGTTTTTACCGGTGGCGAAAAAACATTGTTTTGGGAGCTGGCAACTTTAATCGTCGTAATGTTACTCGGACACTGGATAGAAATGCGGGCGGTAAGCGGCGCGCAAGGCGCTTTGAAAGAACTTTCGAAACTGTTGCCAGATGAGGCCGAAGTAATCCGTGAAGGAAAAACCATCATGGTTTCCTTGGATGAAGTTAAAACAACCGATCTTGTTTTGGTAAAGCCTGGAGGAAAGATACCAACCGACGGGGTGGTTTCCGAAGGTAGCTCTGATGTGGATGAAGCCCTGGCAACCGGCGAGTCCAAGCCGGTTGAAAAAAAGAAAGGAAGTGAGGTTATTGCCGGCACCATAAATGGCGACGGGTCTTTGAAAATTGAAGTTACAAAAATTGGCGACGAAACTTTTTTGGCGGGAGTTATGCGGCTCGTTGCCGAGGCGCAAGCTTCCAAATCGCGGATGCAGCTACTTTCCGACCGCGCCGCTTATTATTTAACAATTATCGCTGTCGTTACCGGTACCATAACTTTTGCAACATGGCTTGCGTATGCCGAACCAGCTTTTGCCATAGAAAGAATGGTTGCGGTATTGGTTATCGCCTGCCCGCACGCCTTGGGGCTTGCTATCCCTTTAGTCGCCTCAATTTCCACTACCAAAGCGGCCAACAACGGATTTTTGGTCAAACAACGAATGAGCCTGGAGGCGGCGCGAAAAATTGACGTGGTGTTGTTTGATAAAACCGGAACGCTTACGAAAGGTGAATTCGGCGTTGATACAATTGTCCCTTCCGTCGGTAACGACGAAGATGAAGTATTACAGTTAGCCGCCTCGGTAAATTCGCGTTCCGAGCATCCAATAGCTCGTGCGATAGTAAAATTTGCAAACGAAAAAGGAATTGATTTGAAGCCAGTAAAGAATTTCGAAAGAATTGCGGGCAAAGGCGCACGGGGAGAAGTGGGTGCTCAAAATCAAAAAGTGCAAGTAGGCAGTCCGTCATTAGCTGAAGAGTTAGGCGTTCAAATCGACAGTTCTTTGCGACCACGGATAGAAGAATTGTCTGGGCAAGGAAAAACAGTTATTCATGTAATTTCTGAAAATAAATTGATTGGTAGTATCGCGCTTGGAGATATTATTAGACAAGAATCAAAAGAGGCGATTAAACAACTCAAACAGATGGGAATAAAATCGGCGATGATTACCGGGGACTCGGAAGACGTCGCCAAGTGGGTCGCCAAAGAACTTGAATTGGACGAGTATTTCGCTAAGGTAATGCCTGAACAAAAATCGGATAAGGTAAAACTTTTGCAGTCGAAAGGTCAGAAGGTTGCGATGGTCGGTGACGGCATCAATGACGCGCCGGCATTGACCCAAGCAGATTTGGGAATTGCTATTGGAGCAGGCACTAACGTCGCGATTGAATCTGCCGGGATAATTTTAGTTAAAAATGATCCGTGCGATATTGTGAAGATTGTTCGGCTCTCAAAGATGACCTATACAAAAATGATTCAAAATCTATTTTGGGCAGCCGGATACAATATTGTCGCCATACCGCTGGCCGCCGGCGTGTTGGCGTTTAAAGGCATAACTTTGCAACCGGCACTGGCCGCGCTTTTTATGTCGCTGTCAACCATTATCGTTGCTATTAACGCGGTGATGTTAAAGAGGAAATCATTAAGTTAATTATTAACGAGAACTTACGCGTTTTCTCTGTCTTTTGTAAAGGTGACCTTTGGCTGTGAAAATACCCGCACGTGGATGGAATAACGTAAATTCAAGAGTTTTTTCGCCTAAGCTGCCAGATTTAGGAGCCAAAGGTCACCTTTGCAATTGATGGTTGCGACCAAGTGCGTAGGTACTAATAAGAATATGAAGAAAGCAATTTTAGTTGTTGCGAGTTTATCGTTAATCATTCCCGGTGTTGCCTTGGCTCACGGCGGCACAATGATGGATTTTGAGAGCGCCGATGATAATTTTGACATGATGCGTTACGTGGAAGACCAAGTGGTGGGCGATGAAGTGCATGAGGAAATGGAAGATTTAATGATAAAGATGATGTCAGGCGAGATGACGCAAGATGAAACTCAAAGAATGGTCGAGTTGATGGACGAATATCCGGGCGCGGGCGGCATGATGTCGGCGAGAATGATGGGAAGTGGAATGCTTGCCCGCCACAGTCAGCTTTGGACTGACGGAGGTGGGATGGGCGGGGGAAACGGATTTGGGATGATGGGCGGCTTTGGTATGATGCCCGGATTTGGTTTTGCCGGCGCCAATATTTTTTCCTGGCTAATTTCGCTTGTCTGGCTGGCGGTTGGGGCGCTGCTGGTTGTCTTTCTTGCGAAAAAGATTTGGAAGTAAGTTTGACAAGGTCATTTACCAAATATCAAAAAACCTCCCTTCGTCAGTCAGCCGCGGCTGACTTGATCGGTGCGGTTTGTTTTTTGCAAGCGAGCTTGACGGTTGGGAAACGAAAAGATATTATGACCGGAAGGTGAGAGGAGGATTACGATCGATCTGGAAGTGACCTTCCACGCCTATAATGGCAGACTTATCCGTTGCGTGAGGTGGAAGGGCAGTGTGTTCTTGCACCAGTTAGATTGGAGGGGATGGCATGACTACTATGGTTCAGTATATTCTGCGCATGCCGGAAATAAGCTGACCATACAAAAGGCGGCCGATTGTCTCGCAGGCATTTTGAAATCAGAGCCGGGTATGGTTGAGCGAGAACGTTTGCTGTATGAGTTCAACTTGAAAGATTTTCTTCTGGACGCCTGAGCCCAACGCCTCATTACTATGGCGCACGCCTTGCCGACATGGCAGGAGACGGAGTTTTTTTATCACATATATAGAGAAGAAGAGAATAGCCCTCAAATAGGGTCAGGAGCAATTTTCTTCTCTACATATCTACATAGATAAATAGCTCCTGACCCCTTTTCTTCACAGACTGAAAAAAATTCCTGATTGTTTTTTCTTTTTAGGTATATAGATTGATGGAAAGTCCGATCATTATTTATAAATCAAAAAGATTTATCAGGTGAGTCGTAAGATTACAACCATCGCTGAAAATATTAAGTAGTTTTGTTAGGATTTTATGTTAAGCTTACCATTGAATACCCGTAACGGATTGGTTATAGTCGCTCATCCAGATGACGAAACTATTTGGATGGGAGGGACGATTTTTTCCTTTCCGCAGGTCAACTGGACGATTTTTTCGTTGTGCCGGAGCAGTGATTCCGATCGAGAGCCAAAATATATGCGGGTCTGCTCGCTCTACCCCGCACGCGGGATTATAACAGATTTAGAGGATGAAGGAATAATGAGCGTAGAAGAAAGCGTCGGTAAAATAAAAAGAATAATCAAAACTGAGCTGGTAACGAAAAGTTATGATATAATATTCACTCATGGATCCAATGGTGATTATGGCCATCTACGTCATAAAGGTGTTCATCGGGCAGTGACCGATTTGATTAAAGCTCGCACCCTTTCCTGTCGGAAGCTTTATTATTTCTCCTATTTCCTTGATTCCAAAAAGAAGATTGCGCTACCCAAAGTTCCCGCGAAATACTTTATGAACCTACCTCTACCGGTCTGGCAGAAGAAAAAAAATTTAATACATGAAATTTATGGATTTAGCAGAAAATCTTTTGAATATCGAAGCTGTTCTAAAATAGAAACTTTTGTTGATTCTAAATATAATGAAAACATTAATACTTTTTGATTACCCGCCAACCCCCACAGGGCTTTCTATGCAGGGCGATATGCTTTATCGAGGTATGAAAGATAATGGTGAGGAAGTCATGTCATGCAATTTGACTGGCAGTTTGCAAAAGCAATGGTTATATGGTTCATTCAAACCCGATATTGTTGTTGGAGTTGGGCACTGGGGAGATGTTCCCGACGTGGTAATCCATCCTCAAAAATTTGGTGTAATCCCGGTGCCATGGTTTGTGGCTGATGGCTGGGTGGCGAATTATCATGATATACTCAGTTCCTTGCCTTTGGCCTTTATTACCAGCGAGTGGGTGAAGACAACTTATGCCCGGGATGGTGTGGATGTTAAGAATTTTGTAGTTGCTCATATTGGGATTGAACCTGATATTTACAAACCCATTTCAAAATCCGATCCAAGGGTAAAGCTGGTAAGAAACGCACTCGGGATCGCAGATGACGAAGCCATGATTTTGACAATCGGCGGGGACGTGACCTCCAAGGGCGCGCAGGAGATGTTTAAAGCTTTAAAAATAGTAAATAAGGATTTCCGAAATTGGAAATATGTTTGCAAGACTTGGGGAGGAGGATCTTCAATAGACCATCGAGCGGATGAGTTACGGTTAATTGAGGAATTAGGAGACGCAAAGGATCGGGTGATTTATCAGCAAGGTTCTTTTTCTCGCGATTTTTTACCTTACTTAATAAATGCCTGTGATATATACGCAGCCCCTAGTCGACTGGATGGGTATGGGATGATACAGGTAGAGGCCCAAGCTTGCGGGATCCCAGTAATTTCGATAAATAAAATGGGACCACAAGAAACCATAGTTAATGGTAAGACCGGGTTTTTAGCGCGAGTTGCAGAGACTGTTGATTTATCAGAAGAGTGGGTTTACGAAGATATGGGATTTGAAAAAAAACATAAAAAAAAATTCGATCGTCCAAAAACCTTTGCCTATCGGGCGGATGTTGGAGAACTGGCAAATTATTTGATCAGTCTACTCGCCTCCCCAAAGTTACGTGAAGAGATGGGCCGGGCAGGACGTGAACATGTTTTGTTAAATTTTGAATATCACAAACTTGCGAAAGAAATGACTAAAAAGGTTAAACAACACCTAAATATTTCGTGAATAATTTTTAATCGAAAGAAAAATCCAAGCCAAAAGCCAGGACCGATAATTGTTCTACTATCGATAATAAAAAGTTTTTACTTCGCTAAACCAGAGAAAGCTCACCCGGGTTTTTAGAGGAAGAAAGGAATTTTTTTTTGTTTGAGACAATGATAGGCGAAAAGGTAAGAACCGGCAGACCATCCTTGAAAAGTAACCCCCATAGGTTTTCCGGTTTGGCCACTTAGCCATTCATTAAATTCCCAGAGCTTGTGTTTCCCCGCTCGATTAGCTAAAGCTAGTTGTTGAAGATTCCGGCCTGCTTTTTTTAGTTGTCCAGTTTTAACTAAAGCCGCGATATACCAGCCTCCAATATATGGCCAGATTCCACCGTTAAGATAATGGTGAGGAGTTTTTGCCGCACATTTGGAAAAATAGGAGTGCCATTCTTTGTCGTTTGGTTTAATGGGTGGATGTATGGTTTTACAAGGGAAAGGTTTATTGATTTTATTTTTTTCGATGTGTCGCAAGATCCCAAGGGAAATTGGTCGGGTTGCCAGTCCGGTCACGATTGCAAGAATATTACCAAACGTATCAAACCATGTTCCTTGCTCTCGGTCACCGTCGTGACCCTTCCAAACCCAAGGAAGGTAATACCCTCTCGTTTTGTCGTAAAGAGAGTTGTATTTTTTACCATTTATAACTTTTTTTATATGTTTTGCAAGGGCCATTTTATCATGTATTTTAAGCGCGGCATAGTAGAGTGCTAGTGTATTTAATACGCGGCCGTATTTATGGGGAAAAGCGTCTTGCCAGTCCATTGTGGGTTGTTGGACAATCAATTTGTCTTCGTTGGGGTCTTGATAAGATAACCATGCTAGTGCTTTTTTTAGGCTGGACTGGTATTTGTTGATTAGATTTAAATCGTGGTACTTTTTAGAGTACGCATGATGTCCAATTAAATACCATAGCGTGGAGTCAATCGTATTAAAGGTTACATCTGATTGCCTTTCAAGATTATAGTCGCCTACCGCGTTAGGAATTTGTCCCAAACCCGACTGGTTTTTCGCCAAAGTTACCAAGCTTTTGGCGAAAGGAGTTTTGAATTTTTCCCCAGCTAAAGACGCGCCGATTGAAGTAATCATGCTATCTCTTGCCCATAGCGCCTCATATCCGCCAGGCAATCCAGACGCACTAAACCCTCGTCGATTAACACAATGTTCTAACACTTTTATTGCTTGTTGATAGCCTTCTTCTACAACGCTCATATTTTTTCTAGGTGGTCTCTTACTTGTGAATTTTCAAATTCTAGCCTAGCCAAAAGATAGGACAGGGTTGATTCAGCTCCCTCATTGAGGTTTAAAGAGTATTGTCCCACCCCATCGTGGCAACCGCCCGTAACTTCGTCATAAACCATTTGTTGCAGATTGTTTTTACCGAGAAACCAGGTGAAGGCCTGATAGGCATTGGTTAAGTGCTTTAATTTTTTTGTAGTTTTGTAAGCGGTAATTTGAGACTGCACCATTGACGCGGTGTCTTCCGGCTGTTGGTCGTAATAGGATCGGTGTTTACCTTTGGCGTACCAGCCATTTTGTCCGATAGGTGAGTAATGTTTTTTTTTAAAAGTAATATCAGTAAGAAAATTGAGACTAGTCTGACCGACTTTTAAATATTTTTTTTCACGAGTGATATCGTAAGCAAAAAATAAACACTCCGAGAGTTTGCTGTTGGAATAGGTTAGGTTGTCTTCAAACCATAGCCATTGAGGAGCCGCCGATTCTTGATATAGTTTGATCTGTTTATCAGCAAGTTTTTTAAAGATTATCAGTAGTTTTTTGTTGGGATAATTTTTTAGATAAAAATACAGACCAGACATTGCAAAAGCGATTGCTCGCGGAGCCTTTAGCGCATTTATGGTCACAAGAGATTTTTGGAACAAGTTTTTTGCCTTAGTCAAAATATTTTTTGGTAAATAATCTTGGGCGGTAAGGTATCCCAAAGCCCAGATTATCCGGCCTTGCGCATCTTCCTCAAAAGTCGTATCTTTTTTCTTTTTAATACTTACTATGTTGGCAAAACTACCATTGGGTCGTTGAACGAAATGGAGAAAATTTAAATAGGTTTGGATTAAATCTTCCACTTTTTGCGTGGGTTCGAGTAGATAATATTGGCCGCACACTATCAATGCCCGGGCATTGTCGTCAGCGCTGTAACCAAACCGCAAGTTTGGTTTATCGTAGGTGGCGTGTTGGATCAGTCCAAACTTATCAGTTAGTTTAACTAAATGGTCAAGTTTTATATCAGGAAACTTTTTTTCTTTTTCGGCAAAATTAGCAATTCGATTGTAGACATCAAAATATAAAGAGGCGACATTGGGCCAGATCATATGGCGGGTGGAAGCGTAAGCCGCTTGACTCATGGTTTTTAGGAGTTGTTCATTTCCTGCAAGTTTAGAAATAGCATGGCTGATAGCGCTTGGATTTCTAAATTTAACAAGGATTCCATTTTTATCGTTTATTACCCATTTGGCATATTCAGAGGGCGTACTAACAGCAGGCCGACCACAGCCAAGAGCATAAGAAAGAGTTCCACTGACTGATTGGTTTGGATTGAGAGATGGTGAGATATATATATCAGTTGCTTTAAGGTAGTTAACGAGTTCCTCATATGACAGATATTTATTATAAAATTTTACGTATTTTTTTAAACCCAGAAGTTCAATTTCCCGCACCAAGGAATTACGATAGGCTTCCCCTTCACGCGACCGTAACACAGGATGAGTGGCGCCAAGTAATAAGTAGATGAGATTCGGATGCTTTTTAATCAATCGGGGCAAGGCTCGGATGACATATTGGATCCCTTTGTCCGGACTCAGAAAACCAAAGGTGGTCAATACTAGACGGTTTTTTAGACCAAAATCAGATTTGAAAGAATCGCTTGGATCAAAAGTGGTCGAAGGAATGCCATGGGGAATAAGAATAATTTTAGATTTTGGTATGGAGTAATTATTTTCAAGCAGAACTTTTGATCGGTGGTTCATGACAATTATCGCTTTGCTGTATTTGGCGATTGTTTTAACATTATCTATGATATTTTTTTTGGGTTGAGGAAGGACTGTATGAAAACTGGTAACCACCGGCTTTTTTATAACCTGTAGAAAAGGGATTATATAATCACCCCAATTGCCCCCAAAAATTCCAAATTCATGCTGGATGTTAACCAGCTTTATAGGATTAAGCTTGTTAATCTCTTGGGCTAAGCTCACATAATGGGAGGCATGATCAGCGGCTATTTGGCCCTGGACAATACCCGGGTAGTTATAAAGACTTGTTTCATTTTCATTGATAGCTATAACTTTGGATTTTATAGTTGGGTTATAGCGTTTGTTTATCGCTCGACATAAGTCCTGGGTAAAAGTTGCAATGCCACATTCTCTCGGAGGGTAAGTGCTCAATGATAAAATTATTGTATCGTGAGAACTAGGTTTCTTGATAAGCATTATTGTGACGAGATTTTTTTATTTCGGCGATTAGATTTTTGAGTTTTACCGAGGCAACAGCAACAGCTCGATCCGCCGCTCCGTAATAGATATACAAATCAGGGCCAAACAAAGCGGTTCCGGTGGGAAAGACCACATTGGAAATCAAACCTTTTTTTTCCCATTTTTTTGTAGGTGAAAACAGAGGATCGTGGAGCCGAGCAATTATTTTGCGGGGATTTTTTTTGTCAAGCAGGGCGGCACAAGCGTGATAAACTCGTCCTTTGTTGTTTTCTTCCACCGTATGAAAAATTAAAAGCCAACCGTCATCGGTGAGCAAAGGTGGACAGCCGCCGCCGATATTTCGAGATTCAAACCAGTGCTTATTTTCTAAGATTATGTTTTTTGAAAGGTTTTTTATTTGACCCCGCCAATAGTCAGGAGTAAGCTCATTGAAGTTTTTGAAGAAAGCTATTTGAATATCAGGAAGGATACGATGGATAAGGGCGTACTGCCCATTGATTTTTTTGGGGAACAAAAACACATCTTTTTCCCAAATCAAGACATTTTTACCTTCATGGTTTTGATAATACGAGGAGAAGAAATAATAAGAATCTTTTAAAGAAGACTCAGAGAACAGCTTTTCAGCTTCTCGATAGGAAATGAGCGGGGAAATAATTCCCTGCTTTTTAAATTTTTTTAAATCTGTGCTGGTCGCGTAGGCGGTGACTGCATTTTTTCCATCATGGGCGACGTAAAAAACATAAAAAGTTTTCCCAACTTTTACTATGCGCGGATCTTCCACCCCGACTTTTTCATAGTCAAACTCCCTTGTCATTATCGGAAATTGTCCGCGCTCAACAACTGTGGTTGGACCTTTGAGTTTGGCGTAACCGATAGTTGATTTATTTTGTGAATCAATTGCTCTATAAAAAATATGGACGAATTCTCCATCTTTCCAAATACCCGGGTTTAGGACGCTTTTTTTTTCAAATTCCAGCTCACTTGGTTCGAGAATTACGCCATGTTTTTTGATTTTTAACATAGTATTGATTCGGTTTTTTGTAATTTTCTAATTCTGTATAAGGAAGTGGGGTTTTAGACCCGGTTTTCGAATTGGCGTTATTAAGGTTTTGAGGAAGTTATTTAAGTTTATTATATCTTTTTCTGGTCTGGAGAGCAATTTATTAGATTTAAAATTAATAATCAAATTTGCTTTTATAAATGGCTATCTTATGTCACGGTCAACCGTTATCGTTCCAGTTAACGCGGTAATATTAAAAAAGAAATCGTTGTAACCTTCATTATTATATGAAAATACCCTTGTTAGGGTGTTTTTATATTTTGAAATTTTATTAAAATCTATTATCAAACCTCTTGACTTTTTTAAAAAAAATTATTAAGTTAGATATTAGTCTAAATAAACATCGGAGGAATAATATTGAAAGGTTATGAAATCAAGATGCCCTGTCGCGTCATACTCGCTTCATCCAGAGTTTATATCGGCGAAACTATCAGGGTGGGTAGCAGAAAAATTATTTTTGGGATTTCGGAAGTATGCGATCTTTTCATGCCGGGATCAAAAATAACCGTTGAAATGCTTTGGCCGATTTAATTCGACGGAGTTACTCGCATGAAACTCAAAATAGACGGTAAAATCGCTGAAGCCAATGGGAGGTGGATAACCATCACATTCAATTCGTATCAGTATGAGTTTCGGACGATGGGGTCGAAGACTTCAATTTAGTCGCGGTGGCGCGGTTCTATCGCGCTCCTGCGCTTTTTTTTTATCAAAAAATAAACGGCCCACCTGAGCCGTTCGCGACGCGACGAGTCGTAAAGTCGCTATCTATTTTTAATCTCTAACGGCGTAAACTTGAGCCGTTAACAAAACCGGATTTTTTTTATATCATTTCCTCAGTATTTTTTTCAGATCGGAAAAACTTACCAATTTCCTCCGCCAGGTCTTCCGTGGTTAAAAAAGCTTTCAAAAAGTAAGATTGGATTTTTAGTGCATTTGCCATATCCTTGTTTTGTTTATCCCAAAGGTTGGTCAAAATAATAACCGGCACATCGGCAATTTGCTTGTCTTCATTTTCACGGACCAGTTTAAGCATTTCAAAACCGTTCATTTCCGGCATAAGCAAATCTAGCACGACCAAGTCGGGTTTTTCTCCCAAACATTTTTCGAGGCCGACTTTACCGTTGACCGCGTCAATTACGTCATAGCCTTTAGATTTAAGCTTTTTGACGATGATTGACCTCATCATTCCATCATCCTCGACCACCAGAACCTTTTTATTATTTTGATTTTCCATGGTAGAATATAGTGTTTATATTGTATCACAGATTGATTTATATCAAAAATAACGATATATTTATTTAAATGCATAAAATTAATCGAATGGTTTTTAAAGAGTATGATAAACATCGATCGGTCTTTTATTTTGATCGACCTTCTTTGAATTTAAAAGTTTTTATCGCGATCCACCGAAACAAAACCATTTTTCCTTCTTTTGGGGCTACAAGAATGATGATGTATGCCAATGAGGATGAGGCGCTCAATGATGCTTTGCGGCTGTCACGGTTGATGTCTTACAAATCTGCTTTGGCGGGGTTGAATTATGGCGGGGCAAAAGGAGTGATTTTGTTCGACGGCAATCATCCTGACAAATCAGAAGTTTTAAAAATATATTCCGATATGGTCAACGAACTGAAAGGAAAATTTATCACCGGGGCAGATGTCGGTCTTAGCCAGGAAGACGTTCAACTAATGACTAGAAATAGTCCATATTTTGTTGGGACAAAAAATAAACCCGAAAAATGCACCGCATTGGGGATTGTTAAGGGCATTGAAGTTTGCTTAAAACAGGTTTTTGGTAAAGGATTTATTTCTGACCATACTTTTGCAATTCAAGGGTTAGGCAAGGTAGGTTTGGATTTGTTAGGTTTGATTTATAATCAAGCTGGTAAAATTTATGTTTCGGATATATCATCAGAAAAAATTGAAGTTGCAAAAAATTTGTATCCGAACATTGTTCCGGTCCCCGTAGAAGATATTTTTAAGTTGGAGATAGATGTTTTTTGTCCGTGTGCGCTAGCACATGCGATTAGTCCAAAAATGATAGCCGAATTGAAATGCAAGATAGTCGCCGGTGGTGCTAACAATCAGTTGTTTAATCAAGAGGTTGGAGATGCATTATTCAGTAAGGGTATTTTGTATGCCCCAGACTATGTGATAAACAGTGGCGGTTTGATCAGCGTTGCTGATGAGTATGAAAATCGTTTTAAGAATGAAAATCATATTGAAAAAAAATTGGAACATATTAAATCGGTTCTGGAAACAATTTTTGAACAAAGCCAAACCCAAAACCTGGCGACTAACCGGGTGGCGGATCGGTTAGCTGAGGATATTTTTAATAATCACTAAATGTTGTCGGAAACTTTTCCAAAAGATTTGCAAAATCCGGTAAATTTGATTGCTCAATTACAAAAACAACCTGAAAAATACTGGCAGGAACGTGGTTTTCTAATGGCAAAGGATTTATTTTGGCAAAAAACTCAACGTGTCCCCGCTTATAAAAAGTTTTTAGCCGGTCGCAATATTAATCTAAAATTACCTGATACGGTTAGTGATTTTGATAAAATTCCCCCGGTAGATAAAGATAATTATTTAAGAAAATATAAAAGAAGTGATTTGTGCTGGGACGGTAATTTTTCAAACCAACATTGGGTGATTTCCACTACCTCTGGTTCTACCGGTAAACCTTATTATTTTCCCAGACAGGATTTTCAAGACCAACAGTACGCGGTCACTGCAGAACTATATCTTCGGACAAATTTTGAGATCCATAAAAAAAGCACTTTATATATAGTGGCGTTTCCGATGGGGGCTTGGATTGGCGGGCTATTTACTTATCAGGCATTAAAAAATCTTTCCAAAAGAGGCGATTACAGGCTAAGCATTATCACTCCCGGTATTAGTACCGCGGACGTTTTAAATGCTTTGCAAAATTTAGGCAAAGATTTTGACCAGGTTATCATCGGCAGTTACGCTCCGTTTTTAAAAGATATTCTAGACGAAGGGGATCGATTGGGACTGGATTGGAAACAGTATAATTTGGGTTTTGTATTTTCCGCTGAAGGATTTAGTGAGGACTTTCGTGACTATGTGGCAAAAAAGACCGGAATTGATAATATTTTTAAAAAAACTCTGAATCATTACGGAACGGTGGATATGGGGACAATGTCTTACGAAACTCCGCTCGCAATACTTGTTCGAAGGCTTGCTTTAAAAAACCAGAATATTTTTCGCAGGCTTTTCCCCAAAGCCTCAAAATTACCAACTTTAACCCAATATATTCCAGAGCAGTTTTATTTTGAAGAAGTCGAGGGAAGACTCCTCTGCTCATCGTTTAGCGGTTTACCTTTGGTACGTTATGATTTGAAAGATTCCGGCGGGGTTATTGGCCTGGAAGAAGTAAAAGAAATTTTTTTGAAAGAAGGGATAGATCTTTCAAATGAAGTTAAGCTCGCTGGAATCTCCGACACTATATGGAACATACCTTTTGTTTATGTTTACGAACGGACCGATTTTTCAGTTAGTTTTTTTGCTTTCCAAGTCTACCCGGAAACCATCCGAAAAGCGCTTATGGAGGATAAAGCAAGAGAGTACACTACAGGGAAGTTTACGATGCTGGTTCGGGAAAATGAACAAATGGATCAAGTTTTACAGATAAATATTGAACTTAAAAAAGGGTTTTCAGAGTCAAACGAAACGGTAAAAGCGTTAACCGAAGAAATTACAAATATATTAACAGCCGAAAATTCTGAATACCGAAAAACGAAAGAAATGTATCCGGAAAAAACCGTTCCCGAGATCATATTGTGGCCTTATGAACATGAAAATTTTTTTAAGAGAGGAGTGAAACAAAAATGGATAAAAAACCGATAATTTATGATCCAAAAACGGAAACGCTGGAATCATTTAAACAATCGCGCCACATTTCAGAGATTGTTGACCAGTATCGAGAAATGGTTTACGAGCTTTATTCGGTACGGTTTCCAGAATCCCGGCTAGATCCTGAAATAAAAACCAAGCAACAACAATTTTACAGCGAGCATTTAGAAAATGCTTTATCTGAATTGGCAGGGGTATGGTTTTATTTTCCTTGGAATCAAAAATTGGTTCATTATTTAAAAGAGGATTTACATCAAGAGCTGCGAACCGCAAGAAATAAAAATATTGTCACTAAAGCCGAGCAGGAAAAACTGTACGATTCAACAATTGGGATAGCCGGATTGAGCGTTGGGAGTCACGCGGCGTTAACTTTGGCTTTGTCGGGGATTGGAAAAAGAATGAAACTGGCTGATCCTGACAATATTTCCGGTTCGAATCTAAATCGAGTACGCAAAGGATTTGGGACAGTCGGTAAAAACAAAGCTTTGCTCACGGCACAGGATATATACGAAATCAATCCTTATATGGAAATTGAGATTTTTGAGGAAGGAGTTAATATTGAAAATATCAACAGATTTTTTAATGATCCAACAAAGTTGGATTTATTGGTTGAGGAGGTTGATGATTTGAGATTGAAGATTTTGTTGAGAGAACAGGCAAAAAAGGAAAACGCTCCGGTAGTTATGGCGACCGATAACGGCGACAATGTTATTGTTGACATAGAGCGATATGATTTGAACAGCGGTACAAAACTGTTTAATGGTTTGGCTGGTGATATAAATTATCATGATTTTAAAAATTTATCACAACGAGAGTTGCCAAAATTATCCACTTTGATTGCTGGAAAAGATTTGGTAGTTCCTAAAATGCAGGACTCTTTGTTAGAAGTTGGCAAGACTCTCTATTCATGGCCTCAGCTTGGACTGGCCGCAACTTTATCCGGAGTTGCGGTTGCTTATGTCGCAAAAAAGATATTGCTAAATGAACGAATTCGGGATGGAAAATTGGAGATTAATTTGGATTCGATTTTTGATCCAGAATACAATTTTCCTGATAAAATAAAATACCGACAACAAAAAATACAAAATTTTCATAAACAAATAGGTATGGTTGATGATTTATTTGGGTTGTTGCAGGAAATTATTCACAATTCAGTAAATGCCCCGTCAGGTGACAATACCCAGCCGTGGCGTTTTGAATTGGGTAAAAATTTCATAAATTTATATAATTTTCCAGATCGTGATAATCCAGTGTTAAACTATGAACAAAGCGGCTCGTATATTGCCCACGGTTGCTTACTTGAGAATTTACGATTAAACTGTTTATATGGTGGTTATGAGCCTGAGATCAAACTTTTTCCGGACATCAAACAGCCAAATTTGGTAGCAACGGTAAGTCTGAAAGAAAAAACCGAAACTCGAGATGAATTACAAAGTTATATAAAAGATCGTCATACTAATCGGCGGCCATACAATAATCAACCTCTTACCGAGAAACAAAAAACCGAAATTAAAAATTGTGTTTTGGAACTGGGATTGGAAGATGGTTATCAGGTTAAGATTGTGGCAGATGAAAAAGAAGTTTATCAACTAGCAAAGACCGCAGCGTCGGTTGAAGAAGTTATTTTAGAGAATAAAACTACCCACCGATTATTTTTTGATGATATTGTTTGGACCAAAAGAAAAGAGAGCAAGGTGAAATCTGGTTTATATCTAGCCACCATGGAATTCGCAGTCCCGCAAAAAGTATTTTTTTGGCTAGCAAGCCACTGGCCGATTATGAAATTGATGAATAGGTTTGGACTATCACGATTTATAGCCCGGGAAGACACAAAACTTTACGCAAAAAGTTCAGCGATTTGCGGTGTAGTAATCCCTAGAACCACTCCTGAATCTTATATAAACGCCGGAAGGATTTTACAAAGAGTTTGGTTAAAGACGGTGAAATTGGGGTTAGCCCTTCATCCTGTGAGCGCTTTGCCATTTGCCGCTAGAAGAGCGCAAGGTTCCGGTTCAGAAGTTTTTAACAGTTTACATAGAGAGAAAATAACAAAAAATTACGGAGAGCAACTTTCTTTATTTAAAATAACCACAGAATTTGTTGGAATGGTTTTTCGAGTAGGTTTTGCACAACCTCCTAGCGCAGTTTGCTCAAAAAAAGAAGCACAAATAAAAATAATCTCTGAAAAATAAATGGAAATTTTTGCGAATTTAGATCTGTTTACAGTAGGTTTAACCGTAACCGGGATTGGGGTTTTGGGTTTTTTGGTTTGGTTAACTAACCGTCGGAGTATTACGAATCGGACTTTTTTTGCTTTTTCTGTGATTACAGTTAGTTGGGGGATTATAAATTATTTAAATTATCAAACCGCCTCCCCGATGGACACTTTATGGCTTTTGAGGATTGTATTATTTTTTGCTGTGTTACAAGCCTTTACTCTGTTTCAGTTTATTTATGTTTTTCCTTTGGAACAAGGAAATTTTTCTAAGGCCTATAAATATGGGCTTGTCCCATTGGTAATTTTTACAGCAATACTGACCCTCACACCAGCGGTGCTTAAAGAAGTCTTGGAAATTTCTTCCACCGGTGGAGCGACCAGAGTACGCAATGGAGTTGGTATCGGTTTGTTTGGGTTGGTTAGTGTTGGGTTAGTTTTAGACGGACTTTTAACTTTATACAAGAAAATCCGCATTGCTGTCGGCGTGCAAAAATCCCAGCTAAAAACTATTGCTTATGGTGTTTCTATTACTTTCGCTTTGATTATCTTTTTTAACTTTTTTCTGCCGGCATTTTTGGACAACGCTCTTTTTATCCCTTTCGGCGCGGTTTTTATTTTACCTCTAATTCTTTTTACTTATCATGCAATCATTCAACATCATTTTTTGAACGTGAAGGTAATAACTGTAGAAGTGTTAATAATGGTTTTAGCGGTAACATCTTTCCTTGATGTTTTAATTTCTGAAAGCTTAATCGAGGTTTTGATAAGGGTGGTGACATTTATTTTAGTTTTAGTTATTGGAGTTTTGTTGATTAAAGGGGTTTTAAAAGAAATTAAACAAAAAAATGAATTGCAAGTTCTTAGCATAAAACTTAAAAGTGCCAACGAGAAACTAAAAGAATTGGACCAAGCGCGGGCGGAGTTTATTTCTGTTGTCTCACACCAACTTCGTACGCCGCCCGCCACCCTCAAATGGTATTTAGCCGCTTTGTTAAGTGGAGATTTCGGGAAAGTCACAGCCGAGCAACTCGATGCCTTGCAAAAAGCCAACATCACCAACAACAATCTTATCTCATTAATAGAGGATATGTTGAATGTCTCTCGTATCGAGCGTGGTCGGATGGAGTTTGATTTTGTAAAAGGTGATTTAAACAAGCTAATCGAAAGTGTGATTGTTCAGCTAAAACCGCCGGCAGACGATAAAAAAATAGGTTTGGTTTATAAAAAACCGAAAAAATCTTTACCGGAAGTAGTGATGGACGGTGAAAAGGTAAAGCAGGTAGTAAACAATTTGATTGATAATGCTATTAAATATTCGAAATCGGGCAGCATTACAATCGAACTTTCACAAACTAACGAACAAGCGAAGGTTCGAGTTACGGACACCGGTAAAGGAATTGACCAAAAAGAATTAGAAAATATTTTTTCTAAATATGGCCGGGGAAAAGATTCTAAAAAATACGCTACTGGTTTGGGTTTGGGTTTGTATGTTGCCAAAATAGTAATAGAACAGCACGAAGGAAAAATTTGGGTGGAAAGTCCGGGACGGGGGAAAGGTTCAACGTTCGCTTTCACCTTACCGATGAAAGTCGGGGCAAGAGCGGAGAAAAAAGTTTTTAACATGGCTCAAAAAAGCAATTTAACAAAAAAACAACCTTCTGGTTGATAGGCTGTTTTCTTGTTGTTATTTAGGATTTATTAACTTGCCTTCTTTTACCCCCGCTCGTTTTGGCTGTACAATCTTTTGGATTCTTTCAATAAATTCGTCCGGGTCGATACTTTTGTGAAAATAATCTACTACCCATTTTTCTTTCGCCCATTGTTCGCCTTCACGAGAAAGATCTTCGTTGGTTAGAAATATGATAGGGATATCTTTCGTCGGCTCTTCTTCGTGGAGACGCCTGGCGACCGCAAATCCATCTTCGTTGGGCATGCGAATATCAAGCAGTATTAAAGCCGGCTGTAACCGTCTGGCGATTTCTCTTCCGGTGGGGGAATCGTTAGCATACAATACTTCGTATCCCGCCTTGGAAAGTTTTGCTCCCATAAGCCGTTGAATTACCGGATCGTCGTCGATTAGTAGAATGTGATGTTTTGACTCCATATAATTTATTATTTCTGACAGAATTCCCCCGCGGTTTATTTTGGGTATCGGTATTTAATAATAGTATATATCGAAAATTAATCGTTTTCAATAGCTTTTAGTGTAAAAATATGCAAATAATTTTTATCGAGATGGGCATTATTTTTTTGGCGATTTCTTAGTGTTATTTAACAATCTGATACCGCCCTATTAATTTTTCAGATGATTTGATATAATTCATTATATTAGTAATAAGTAATTTTATGAACAAAATTGCTGGGATAGTTATCGCAATCATTATAGTGATTGCGGGTGGTTTATTGATTTTAAACTTTAATAGTTCGACAGTAGATGATAATTCAATGATGGGAGGAGAGAGTGATCCGACTGAAAAATTACCAACCGATGCGCAGTTTACGCTCGACGCAGAAAGCTCAACTCTCACTTGGTCAGCATCAAGAATTGTAGGGGAGTCTCACACAGGGACAGTCGATATTGCTCGTGGAAGAGTCGTGCGTCAAGATGGAGAATTTATTGGTGGCGAATTTGTGTTTGATATGAATACAATTTCGGAGAGTAAAGATAACCAGATTTTTCTGAAAGACGTAAAGTCAGATGATTTTTTTGGAGTTGAACAATTTCCAACCGCCGATCTGGTAATCACCAGTATCGTGCCCGCAAGCGATTCAAGTTTTGCGGTAACTGGCGAATTGACCATTCGTGGCATCACCAACGAGATTTCGTTTACGGCCGACACTTCATTTTCCAAAGGGATACTTTTAGCTGAGGCCAATTTCGAAATCAACCGGACACGTTGGGGAATTGTGTTTGATTCGGGAACGTTTTTTGCGAATCTTGGAGATGAAGCGATTAAAGACGAAATACAGTACGAGTTGGATTTGGTGTTTACTCAAAATTAGTCGAACGGGACAAGGCGCTTTCTATATAGCAGACGTTTTTAATATTTTCTTACAATAAACCTCGCGTGAATTGCATGTGGTAGTAATTAAGATGTTTGTTTTTCCTCCCGGCAATGAGTTTATTCGCAAGCACGGGTTTCAGTTTTGTGGAGAAAGATACAGAAGACCCGAAGATTCTGGGACGCGCGAAGCGCGACCTTATGTCTCTAAAATACGCTCGGGCGAGGCGGCAAAAAAAATAGGTTTGAGGAAATGAATTCCCGCTCCACACTTGCTTTTGGTTGCCAGCGGACAAAAATAATAGAAACTTCTTACACATTGTAAAAATGTTATCTTGTTTACATGTACGAATATAAACTTAACCATATAGAGTCTGCTTCGCGCAGCCCGAACACAAAAATTGAACAAGAAAGCGCTTTTGAAATTGATGCGGCATCCTTTCAAAATGGTGTCACGGATTATTTTAAACTGATTTCTACAAACGAAAAAAGCGCCAAAGATTTAAAGGTTTACGTAGAAAAATTTTATGATGAACAAAAGATTTCTTCACCTGAAAACAGAGATGCAATACTCGGTTTCGCTGTTGCGGCGGCTAAACATCGCAATCCCCACATTGTTTTTGAAGTTTTGAAAAAAGAAGGTTTTTTGTCCGATAATCCGGAAAAATTAAATAGATTTTTAGAGTGTCTCGGCTCTCAAAAAGAGGATTTTCTTCCTGCTTTAGCGAAGGTTAATAATCCTGTAGAACAAAATCTTGGTATAGATGTAGACCCGGAAAAAGAAATTCGTCAGATATATTTATTTGAACAACTGACAAGGGCGATCCGAGCAAAAAATCCCAGCCAAGCTCATGCAATAGCGGAACAACTGTGCGGTCAAGTCGTGGACATTACCCACGCAACAGATTCATCGAGATTAAAGGCCATTTTACGTTCGGGAGAAATTTGGTCCAGTGAGGGTGGTGGTCATTACTACGGTAACGGGGTTTACGCTGGCGTTAACGGTGGTTTTAGACATTGGGGCGATCAAATGATATATTTTAAACAAGTTCCCGCGGAAAAGCTGTTGCCCGTAATAAACGCTAAACAACCCATGACAAACATACCGATAGAAAAAATAAAAATAAGCGACCCAAAACGTTTTGACGATATTGACGGACTTTCTCCGGATGATCCTTTTTTCTATTTGCCTTCAATAATCGAAGCTACGCCAAATCTTGATGAAATGAACAGTTATAGATTTCCCGGTTTTATGGAACCGGTAGATAAAGCAGTTTTAAAACAAATTGACAATTTACTCGGCTTGGTGAAAGTTGAAAAAGCCTTCGATGATTTTTATGGAATCTACGATCGGGTTTACGTGCAAGATAAGCGTCCTTTGGTATGCATGGCAGTTATGAACTCTTTATATACTGTTGGCGAAATAGTATGGGATGAAAAAACTGAACTGAATGTCGCAGAACCAATAAACCTTGAGGATGAAAAGGAAGTCAATGTTATTGTTGAACAAATATTGAGTTGTTACGTAACCGAGAGTCGTGATATTGATTCTCCCCATGGCCGACGGCATATAGAGCGGGTTATTGAAAATATTAAAATTTTATCGGACGAAATAAAAGCAGATATTAAAACTCGCCATATGGCTATAATAGCTGCCGCCGCGCATGATATTATTCGATATACTCGGGACATTTCTCCAAACTGGGCGTCCGCTCTTTGGGTAAAAAGATTATTAAACGGATTGTTGGAACGCCAATCTTTAAAAAAGATACGAGACGCCATTGTTCAACATAGTAGTCCAAAAGATGATCGGATTAACGATACTGTCATTACTCAACTTCTTTATGATGCGGATAAAATGGATACGAGAGCGGATAGATTTCATATGCATATAAGGGATGAACAATATAATAATGTGTCAGACGGACTATTTGAAGATTATATTGAGATGGTAATGGAGAGCGTTTATTCAAAGGTAGCCCGTGAATATTTAGAAGATCTTTTAAAACAGCAAAAACATCGTAAAGAAACGTTGCCTCATAAACAATTTTAGAATAAAACTTGTCTTTACTAAGTTTCCACCACCTGCCGAAGCGAGGGCAGGGCGGGAATTCATTTCCCCAACCCCCTCCTTCCGCCACACCCGAGCGGTCAGTAATTTTTGGTAAAGTAAGTTCGAGCGAAGTCTAAAGACACTTGAGAAATACTATGGAGGAGGAAAGTAAGTCGCTTTATAGGAGCGGCTTTTTTATTGGCAGGATTTGAAATAAATTTTGAGATTTGTTGTAATAGTTTAGATAGGAATGATTCTCAATTTAAAAGCACAATCCGATGAGGTAATAGCGAAGTTAGTGCAGACAGGCGACCGAGAGTCGTTCGGTCTTTTGGTGGAAAGGTATGAACAAAAAATGAAACGATATGTCCGCCGGTTTCTTTTTAACGAGCAGGAAGATATTACGCAGGAAATATTTATCAAAGCTTATTCAAACATCCAAAGCTTTGATACCAGCCGCAAATTTTCCCCTTGGCTTTATCGGATCGCGCATAACGAGTTGATTAATCAAATAAAAAAACGAGGGAAAGAGCAGGTGTCGTATTTTGATTTTGACACGGTATTCCCACACCTTAAAGCCAAAGAAACGGCAGACTCGGATATTTTACAAAATCAGGATAAAGAATTAATTGGCAAGCTGTTGCCAAAGTTGGACCCAAAATATCGCGAGCCGTTGTTACTATATTATTTCGAAGATCTGGATTATAAAGAAGTGGCTGAAATAATGAGAATTCCGGTTTCTACTGTGGGGGTAAGAATTAAGCGAGCAAAGGAAATTTTAAAGAAGCATATTATTGAATCTGAAACTAAATATGAATAATAAAGAAGAAAAATCGATTAAAGACCAGATTTTGGGAAAACTGGAAAAAGGCGGAATGAAGATGCGTCCAAAGTATTATTTTGTGATCAGAACAATTTTAGTTGTGTTAACAGTCGTTCTTTTGGTCTTAACCGTGTTGTTTTTAATAAGTTTTGTGTTTTTTCAGCTACGGTTTTCCGGATTACACCATACCCCATCTTTTGGTCTTCCTGGCGTGAAAGCGTTTGTGGTTTCTCTTCCGTGGGTGTTGATTGCTTTAATTGTGTTCCTAACTTTTGCATTGGAGTATCTTTTAAAAAAATATTCATTTACTTATAAGCGGCCATTAATCTATTCGTTGATGGTGGTGGTAGTTGTGGTTCTGGTGGTTGGTTTTGTAGTTTCAAATACGCCGTTGCATGATCGGTTTGCTATGCGCGCCATGGAAAATAGGTTGCCGGTTGCCGGGGGTCTGTATCGAGAGATAGAAAAAAGAGCTCTTGGTCACGCGCAGTTCGGACAGGTTACAGCTGTGCGTGACGACGAGTTTGATTTGGAAACCAGGTTGGGAGAAAGATTAACAATAAAAATAAATGAGAGGACGATATTTCAAACCGCCTTGAATTTGCGGGTGGATGACGTGGTTATGGTTATTGGCAATAAAGACAATGGAACAGTGGATGCCGTAAGAATTCAAAAGGTGCCAGACGAAAAATTTCCAATGCAAAGAATAAAAGGCAGATTTCATATGATGAAATAATTTATTCCCCCGATTGTAGTAATAGTTGAAAGAGGGTGAATAATAAACATTATGAAAAAGTACGCAATCATAACTTTAGTAGGAATTGGAGCATTGAGTCTTGTCGGGTTGGCTTCTGCTCATGGAGGGTTTGGAGGATTTCACGATGCTACACCCGAAGAACAAGCGCAACATCAACAAGAGATGTTTGAAGAAAAGGCAGAATTTCTAGGAATTACTGTCGAAGAAGTGAAAGACGTTTGGGTTGAAAATAAATCTTTTAAAGATTTAGCAGAAGAAAACGGGATTTCTGAAGAAGAGCTGAAAACACACATGCAGGAACAGCACAAGGTTCGTGCCCAGGAGCGGATGCAGAATTTGGTTACCGAAGGGATAATAACCCAAGACCAGGCTGACCAAAGGCTTGCAACAATGCGAGAGCGGATGGAGAGTGGAGAACTTCATCGAGGAGGGAAAGGTTTCCATTGTGGTTTTGGTAAATAATTTAGGCCTAATAATTTAAAAGTAATAGGTAAAAAACACTTTCCGGAAGTGCTTTTTATTTTTTAAAGCTTACTTGCAAAGGTTGGTTTCTATGTTATAATCTAAGTGTTATAAACTACGGATCAGAAATAAAAAATGTAATAGTAATATTAAATACAATCATATGTTGCAAACTCCAATTAAAGCCTTTTTAATAGTCGTGTTAGTTTTAGTCGTGATTGGGTTTATTTTAGCCGTCGCGCAGTCGCCGAGCGAGCAAGGGACCCAAGTATCCATAAATCCGGTAGACGAACCTTTGGTTTTGGGTCATACGTACTTTGCGGGAGCGAATACGTACTCCGGTAGTTTTATGACCCCAACTCCGTGCTACGATTGGGGCCAGACTGATGTTGAATTATCCGATACAAAACCGGAAAAAATAAAGCTGGTAATCTCTGCCCAGGAAGTTGGAGATTGCGTTGATGTTAAAACTCCGGCAAAAAAAGATTTTACTTTTTTAGTTCCATCTTCTCCTGATGCGGGATTGGTTGGGGTTGAATTGAACGGCAAGGAAGTTAAATTCGAAATTCGAAAGGACTAAATTTGTTCAAAAACTATTTGCCCGCTTTTGGAATTTCGATGTAATATAGTCACCGAAATTCTTAAGGCGGGTTTAAAATTTTTATGAGTGAATTGGTAAAAAAATCACAAAGAGTCGATCCTTCAATGCTGGTGCTGTTTGGAGCAACCGGTGATTTGTCGGCAAATTATTTACTGCCGGCTTTTTATCACCTGGACGCCTCGGGTTTTTTACCGGATGATTTAAAAATTGTGTGTGTTGGTCGTCGCGATTTTAACGAACAGAGTTACCTGGATTTTATCATAGAAAAATCAAATTTTCTTGAAAAACTAAAAAAACCAAAAATCAAAAAATATTTTCTAAAACACATAGTGTACTATCAAGGCGATTTTAGTAATCCTGATTCGTTTGCCGGGCTAACATCGGTCCTTTTCAATCTGGAAAAACCTACTCACAAATGTTACAACCGGTTATATTATTTTGCGACTTCCCCAGAATTTTTTTTATCAATAGCCGAAATGTTAGAAGGAGCCGGTCTTTTGAAGAGTTGTGAAGTTCATAACCGCACAATCCGAGTGCTTGTTGAAAAGCCGTTTGGTTTTGACCTGAAATCCGCAAAAAAGTTAAACAAATTATTGTTAAATTATTTTACCGAGGACCAAATCTATCGCATCGATCATTATCAAGGCAAAGAAACCGTACAAAACCTCATGGTGGTAAGGTTTGCCAACAGCATATTCGAACCATTGTGGAGTAAAGATAATATTGATCATGTTGAAATAAGCGTTTTAGAAGATGAGACGGTCGGTGGTCGCGGAAAATTTTATGATAGAGCCGGAGCCTTGCGCGATATGGTGCAAAACCATCTATTGCAGATGTTGGCTTTGGTTTTAATGGATGAGCCAAAAGAGTTGAAGACCGAATTGATCCGAGACGAAAAGCTGAAAATTCTCAAAGGACTAAAGTTATTTTCAAAAAAAGACTGTAAAACTGAAGTTGTGCGCGGTCAGTATGGCGGGTATATGAAAGAAACGGGGAAACAGAGTGTAACCGAAACATATGTTGCGTTGAAAGTTTTTGTCGACCTGCCCAGATGGCGCGGCATGCCGATTTATCTGCGTACTGGCAAAGCGCTTTCCAAAAAGGTTACAGAAATTTCTATTCATTTTAAAGAGCCTTCGAAATGTCTGTTTACGCATTGCGCTTCCAATATTATGACCTTGCGAATCCAGCCGGATGAATCGGTTGATTTGCGAATAAACAACAAGATCCCGGGGTTTGGAGTTGATTTAACCCAAAAGAAGCTGCAATTTGGTTACAAGAAAGAATTTGAAAAGGACTTGCCTCCCGCTTATGAACGATTGCTTTTGGATTTTATTCAGGGTGATCAGCGGTTGTTTATTAGAAGCGATGAAATAGAAGCCGCGTGGAAATTTGTCGGGTCTATTACGGATAGTTGGCGCGATTTGCCGTTGAGTATGTATAAAAAAGGAAGTCATGGTCCGGAAGCGGCGGAGAATTTGATAAAAAAGGATATGAGGGAGTGGTGGACGGGGGAATAGTGAATTGTAAAGCTTAAAGCGAAAAACGAAAAATGAGTATCCTTTTGTCATCCCGGACGCCATAACGGGTGGTCCGGGATCCAGGAATCTGGATTTCTCCGCCTAGGCGGACGGGAATGACTCACGTAGTAGATTGGAAATTATTAATTTAAAATTCTAAAATGATATGTCTAAATCACAAATCGGTGTTATAGGTTTGGGTAAGATGGGGATGCAGATAGCCAGAAGACTGCATAAAAAAGGGCATAGGGTTTATGCATGGAACCGTAGCGTGGAACCGCGAAAGAAATTTAAAGAATATACTTCTCGACTTCGCTCGAAGAATAAGAGCGGAGTCGCGGGTTCGGTACCAGAGCTTGTTTCCGGTTTAAAAAAACCAATGATAGTCTGGACTATGCTGCCGGCCGGCAAGCCCACCGCGGATGTTATGAAAGTTTTGCTTAAAAATTTATCTCAAGGAGATATCGTTATAGATGGCGCTAACGAAAACTATCAAAATACCCAAAAACGCGCGAAAATTTTTGCAAAAAAAAGCATTGCGTTTTTTGACGCGGGCACCAGTGGAGGCGTGCATGGCGAAAAGAACGGTTTTTCGATAATGGTCGGTGGGCCAAAAAAACTCTGGAAAAAAGTTCGGCCGATCTTTGCCGATTTGGCAGCCGGTGATTCCTACGGCCTGGTTGGCGAGTCTGGTTCTGGCTAATTTGTTAAAATGGTCCACAACGGTATTGAATATGGGATGATGGAGGCACTTGCCGAGGGCTACGCAGTTATCAATAAATGGAACCCGAAAGTGGACCTGGCGCAAGTAAGTAAAATTTGGCAAAAAGGATCGGTGATTTCTTCCTGGCTTGTGGATTTGTCACGAGATATTTTTGAAAAAGAGGATATGCGAAAAGTGGTTGGGTTTGTAAAACACACCGGCGAAGGAATGTGGACAGTGGAGGTCGCAAAAAGATTGGGCGTGGATGCGCGCGTGATCAAAGCTTCTTTAGATGTTCGCAAAGAATCAAAAAATAAAAAAAATCAGAAGTTACTTCGGAATAAAATTTTGGCGTTACTTCGCAATCGTTTCGGCGGACACGATGTGATTAGGACATAGTATCAGGTATTTAGTATTAAGCATCTAGTATAAAAATATGAGAGCTTATGAAAGGACACCATATCGGGAGGTTCCAAAAAAGAATGACCCAGAGACTTTGAAAGCAATTACAAGTATTTATAAACAAATAAAAAATTTCCCAGAGGGAGTTAGAGGGGCGGTAATGAGAGAAATCCAAGGCGGTAAGCTAGAAGATTTAGCAAAAGAGAGCCCGGAAGAAGCCCTGACCGCAATACGGTCGATTGTGCAAAAAAATAGACCGAAGCCAGGCGGTGAAGGAGGTCTGGTATTATCAGTTGATTTACCAAATGCCTCGGAGTTTCCGCGACAAAGGTCTTCGAAAAAGCCAAAAATGGATCCGCGTGAAAGAATAAAAGATGATTTTATCCAAACTCACCACACCAAACCGCTAAAACCTCGCGGGGATTCTCGATCGGTAAGAACCGAGCCGGATCGATTATCCGAAGACAGGAAGCACGATTTTGAAGAAGTGGTATAGGTAGGTTATTGTTTAATATCAAGAGAAAACAAGGGTGACCCTTGCGGAAGCAAAGGTCACCTTTGTTGGAATGTCGTCGTTTATTTTTTTATTTTACATAAAGACATATTTCATATAGAATACCTGATTCTCGTCGTGTGAGACGTGGAAATGAAAGGCGATTATCGCCATAAGGAGTGACAATGAAACTAAGTTTGAATACGATATCTCAACACGAAGTTTTCGAGAGAGGGGTCGACCATGTTAACCCAAACCCCACCCAACTTGAGTGGGTATTCCAGATTTTTTTGAGTATCAAAGAGAAACTGGGAAACATTGCGGAAATGGTCGAGGTCGTGAAGATGGGATTTCGTCAGTTTTCGTTCGAGACCAAATACCCTCTCGTTCTCGACATTGAGGTGATTCTCGCCGAGCCGGGAGAGGTTCCTCATCCGAGAAGGAAGATCATTGTAAAAGGGGAGGGGAAAGGTTATTGGCAAGAATCAAACACATCGGCGACGAAACTCCCCGATGAGGTTGCGGATGACATAACTGTTCGCGTCAAAGGTGCCCTTTCCGACTTCGCCACCAACCTCAGACTTATGGCGGATCATATGGATCCCAACAAGTAACCGCCGAACCGGATTTCAAAACGCACCCAGTAGCGCTAGCTACCCGGTGCGTATTTTTTTTGACAATAAATATCGATCGGTATAAATTGTAAAGTCTTATCGCATAAAACAAGGGTGACCCTTGCTAACGCTGAGGTCACCCTTGTTGGTTTATTATTTCCAAAGAATCACTCTCGCGGGCGAGCCGTCGCTTGCTTTTATTTTGAGTGGCAACGCGGCAATATTGTATTTTCCCGGTTTTATCCGTGATAAATCCACCGCTTCAATAATCACTATCCCTTTTGCAAGCAATGTTTTATGCACCGGATGTCCGGGCGCGGATTTGGCCTCGATACCAAAGTAGTCAATCCCAACCAGGTCAATTTTTTTACTAGCTAAATATTTGGCAGCGTCTAGCGCGAGCGACACATAGTTGTCGACAAATGTTTTCTTTTTTAACAGTTGTGAGTTTCTGGTTTTGAACAAGATTTTGTCGCGCGCTTTGATATTTACATGAGCGAAGTCTTTGGGTCTGATAAGAGATTCTTTTTGAACTCCCCCCAAACCCTTCTTTGGTAAAGAGGGGGAGACAGATCGGACTTCGATCACCAGACATTTTCCAATCAGTTTATTTACCGGAATAGAATCGATGCCAGGACGGTTAAATAAAAAATGTTTTGGCGCGTCAATGTGTGTGCCAAAATGAGTTGCTATATCCATCCGAGAAGTTATGGCGGAGCCTTTTGACTCGACTCTTTTGAATTTGCCGTCGCCGGGCCAAACAATCGTTTTTTCGGAAAGTTCCAGAGAGATATCGTAATATTTCATAAAAATAATTCGTCATTCTAAGGCGGAGCTGAAGAATCTTCACAGTCATCGTTTATAGAGATCCTTCACTTCGTTCAGGACGACAGAGGGTTATTGATAATTTTTCAGTTAATAACTATACTTAACTTACTCAATTATAACATACCATTATGGATAATGATTTACAAAAACGATTTCGCGCGTTTGAACTTTTCAAACATCTTAGCGATCAAGATATTGTCGATTTCGAACGGATTTGCGTGACAAGAAAGTTTAACAAAGGAACCACGATTTATGTTCCGGGAGAGAAACGTGACCGGGTTTTTTTGGTTATTTCCGGCGAGGTTAAAGTTTACCAAATTTCTAACGGGAAAAAGATTACCATTGATGCGCATCGGGAAGGTGGTTTATTCGGAGACCTTTCTTTTGCCCACAAGCCTTTTGACGCAAAACCGACTAATTACGCGGAAGCGTTGTCTGATGTTTCGGTTTGCGCGATATCTTCCTACGATTTAACCGATTATTTAAAATCCCATACTCGCTTGGCTCTTGGTCTGTTGGTAAATATGCGCAACCGTTTACATATGGCGGAAAGCAAGATTCGCGACCTGGCGCTGTTTTCTGCTGACATTCGGATAATCAACGAGCTTATTCGTCATTCTCTTAAACACGGTAACGATCAAGGAGATTATTTTGAAATCCCAGAGCGACTCACCCACCAGGAAGTATCGGAAATGACCGGACTGGCTCGCGAAACCGTGAGCAAGGTTTTGGCGGGACTCACCAAAAGTGGAATGATAGAACTTTCCGATGATAAATTCTTTAAACTCAACAAGAAAAAAATAATAGAAGATTGCATTGATTGCATAAAGGTCGCAAAACTCGATATATTTTCTTAACCCCTTTTAACTTCCTTTTGGAAAGCGGAGGAAGTGGGGCAGATGTGACCAAGATTACAGATAAAGTCGTGCTTTTTTTATATGATTAAATCATAATTAATAAAACCAGTATGAAAAATGTTACGATTTATACGACTTCCACATGTGGCTATTGCAAAATGGCCAAATCGTTTTTTAAAGATAAAAACGTAAACTATAAAGAGGTCAACGTTGAGGCCGATCCAGCCGCTGCCCAGGATATGATAAAAAAATCCGGGCAGATGGGGGTGCCGGTTATCGACATCGACGGCCAGATTGTGGTCGGATTTGATCGAGGCGTGCTTTCAGAATTGTTGGGAGTATAAAATTTATTTCTTTCTTTAAGATAAAGGGAGATTAAGAAAGGTTATGAATTTTTTAATCTCATAACTCTCTTAGCCTCCTCTGGTCTTAAGAGGGGGAAAAATTATGTCATCAAAAGTTGTCTATGTGGTAATAATTATTGTTGTCGCCTTGGTGGCCGGTTTTGTGTTAAAGCGAGCTATTTTCGCCGAGAGTTTTGATTGGCCAACCAGTGGTCAAAAAAGTTTAGAAAAAGTTTCAGTCGCAGATGGCGAGACTGAAGAAATTATGATAACAGGCGGGTATCGCCACAGCGTTCTTTTGGAAGAGATTGTCGGTGGAGGTCCAGAAAAAGACGGAATCCCATCTATTGACGACCCGAAATTTGTTGACGTTAGAGAGGCGGAAGATTATTTAGACGACACAGAGCCGGGGATTTCTTTGACTATTGGTGACACTACCAGGTTTTATCCTTTTCAGATTTTGGTTTGGCATGAAATTGTCAACGATACGATTGACGGAAAACGGGTGATGGTGACTTTTTGTCCGCTGTGTTTGACCGGTGTGGTTTTCGATCCTATCGTTTCAGGTGAACGCGTCGAGTTTGGTACCAGCGGAAAATTATGGAATTCAAATTTGGTTATGTATGACCGAAAAACAGATAGTTTGTGGTCGCAAGTTTTAGGCGAAGCTATTGCGGGGGAAAAAACCGGAACAAAACTTGGAATAATCCCTTGGGACCAGATGAAGTTTGGCATCTGGAAACAAAAATATCCAAACGGCGAAGTTCTTTCCCGTGATACCGGCGCGACAAAGTTTTACGGCATTGATCCTTACGGGGACTACTATACCAACGACAAACTTTTGTATTCCCGGGTTAACAATCGAGACGATCGGTTAATCGAAAAAGACAACATTTTAGGAATAGTAATAAATGGAAAACCAAAAGCCTATTTAGTAGACGCGGTTCGCGCCGCTGGCGGAGTTGAGGACGATTTTTCCGGTGAAAAGATATTTCTGGAATATGATAAGGAGTTGGACGCAATAAGAATATTTAGAAATAACAAAGATGGAGAAAAGGAAAGAATAAACCCAATACCCAGTTTTTGGTTTTCGTGGGTTGCCATATATCCAAACACAGAGTTGTACAAATAATCATTAACAAAAAAATATGAGCTTTCACCAAGACGGAGATGGTCACGATCATGGGCAAGAAAAAACGAAAGGATGCCCTGCCTGTGGGCAGCAGCATAACACTGACGGATCCTGCGATTGCAGCTGTGAAAAGTAAGAACATCTTGTCAATTGCCACGCAAGACAAGAGTAAGGAATTCTCTACATGAGAATTTTTTTGCTCGTCCAAACGACTTAACCTTGGAAACACTTTTGCAATGCTTGAGCAGGAGTTAGCAGTCCCAATCCAAGGTGTTTTCTTTGTTGGTTGTAGTATCTCAGATATTGCGGCATTGCCTTGTTAATTATT
>Ga0210057_1001160_pt1 | contig 40756 bp, 40 predicted proteins | sample CryGeyCG2114_010_2_FD_183968 | JGI IMG/M metagenome (GOLD analysis project Ga0210057, IMG submission 183968) | Groundwater microbial communities from aquifer - Crystal Geyser CG10_big_fil_rev_8/21/14_0.10 (SPAdes) (version 2) | ecosystem: Environmental > Aquatic > Deep subsurface > Groundwater ... | reverse complement strand
TACGGTCGCCGGAGTATTGTAAATCCACTCTGTGACGAGTTGCCCAATTTTGTAGGGACTTAAATTACTGTTTTTGATATACATCAAAAAAGTATATCATTTTATCCCAACATTCTTTGCAAGCTCGTTAACAAGGGGAGGGTCGGGGTGGGGTCGTCTCTTTTTGATAATGTAGGGACTGGGCTTGACCCTGTCCTTTTTAAACACCAAGGTAATTACCCTACACAACCTAAGATGCTAAGGCAAGGGTAGTGTAATATTCTATTTTTTTTGAGCAATGGCGTAAAGAGAAATACCAATAGGTAATTTAAAACCAAGTCTGATTAAAAAAACTTCCCAGCTTAAAATTAAATACAACAGTTTATCTATAAAATAATTGGTTTTTTTAAGTTCTGATAAAGATTCGTTTGGTGGCCAAATTTTTTTAAATAAACGAACAATAATAATAAAAATAGCTAAGAAACTGTTCCAACGGCCGATTTTTATTAATTTTAAATTTGCTTTTGCCAGTTTTTGTTTTAAATCTTTCTGACCATAACGGCGATAATGACCAAGCGCCAAATCATGAGAGCTCATTAGCCATTGGTAGGCGGGTACGGTTAATAAAAAATAACCATCAGCTTTAAGTGACCGACTAATGTTTTTTAGAGCGAATTCATCATCTTTAATATGTTCCAAGACATCAAAAGCAGTGATGACATCGTATTTTGTTGGTAATTGATTTTTGGCAATATCAAAATAAGCCGTTTTAAAACCCTGCTGTCTGGCCAAGTTCAGAGCTGTTTGGTTAATGTCATAACCAACAACTTGAGCTTGTTTGGTTAAAATTGTTAGCTCCTCGCCAGTGCCACAACCGATTGAGGCAATGGTTATATTGTTTTTTAGATCCCTGATTGAATATTTAATTAAACCCAGTCTGGCGCGATGCCAAAAATGAAGTAGACCGTTGCCGTTTTGTTGGTAATCATGAATATCCATTTTGTTTATAAAATAATACGGAGTCAAGCCTATTCGGGCAGGGACAAGCCCAGCCCCTACATTAAAATTTGAATAATATCGTAGGGTCAGCCCTTCTGGCTGACCGTCGTGCTATTTTTCTGATAATTAAATTATAATTTATCTTGTCTGATAAAAACCGTACTGGCTTCGTCAAAAAAAACTCGACGCCAATCAGGTGAGTGACTTAAATATTTTTTTAATTCATCGCTTCGGTTGTTGATTTCCGCTTCTTTGAAGCCAAGTAATTTGTCTAGCCAGTTTAGTTTGTAGGTTGCTAAGTGGTTACCCCACAAAACCATTTCAATATCGTAAGTTTTAAGTTTTTCGGCGATTTTGTCAGGATTATCAAATTCCAGATATTCTTCCAGTAAACTCCATTTGCCCAAGGGGTATTGAGGTAGGCGACCGTCAATAAATAATTTCTTTTCCGGCCACACCCAAATCAGCCAACCGCCGTAGTCATATTTATTTAGTAATTTTAATTGACTGTATTGCGGGTCGTTTTTCAAAACCTGAACAGTTTGACAGGGATAGTCGGCGCAAAATTTTCGCCAAGGATCGCGCAAAAAATTAATAGAAAAAAGCGACAGCCAAGCTAAACCAAGCAAACAACCAATTGCAAAAAATTCGATTGAAGTGGTGAGGGCGGTTTTTTTGTAGGTTGAGATTTTTTTGAAATTTGTTTTGATAAATTCAGGCACTATGGTTAGGCTGGCCACAACAAAAAACAAAGGAAAGTGGCGAACCGACTTAAAGCTCATTAGTAAAAACAAAACAACCGATAGCCATAGCCACAAGTCATCTTTGATTTTTGTTTTGAATATCAAGACAATTATGGCCAAAGCTATGACTAAGGCCATGAATAAAAGTTGCCAATAATGAATCGGAAAAACCCAGACAGCTTTCCATTCGCTAATGTGTTTTAAATAGGCATTATTTTGATAAGTAAATAAAAAATCATAAAGCTTCAGGCCGTAGGGCGTAATTAGAGTTGCTATTAAGCAACCAAGCCCGGTCAAAAAAGGAAATAGTCCTTTTTTTGTTTGATGATTTTTTATGGCTGTTAGTATTTTTTGAGCCGACCACAACCCCAAAACCGCTAAGCCAACAACAAAACCGCCATGCAAGCAGGCCCAAAACCAAAAGAAGATTAACAAGCCAAAAGCTGAGCGCCAATTTGGTTTTTGGCTGATTTTTTTTAGAATAAGCAATTCAAGCGCTAAAAATAAAAAAGATATTTGCTGAGGCCTGGGTCCGAGATGGGGCAGGATACCGGCCAAACCAAGACTTGTTAGCCCGGCCACAAAAATATCCGAGCTCCAAGTTTGTTGTCGTAGATTTTTGGCCACTAGCCAAAGCGCCCAAGCACTAATTAAGGCAAAAACAAAGGTTAGGCCGATATAGCCGGTTTTGTGGTAAATTAGAAACATCAGCCAATTACTTAACCACTCGTGATCAACCCAAGAGCCGTTGATGCTCCATAGATGTATTTGGTCGTGGGGTAGTTGATGATTTTGGGATATATCTTGGCCAAATTTTAAGTGCCAGCCCAAGTCCGGATCAAGATTGGCAAAACCAACTCGCCAAATTATGGCAAAAATTACAACAAAAAACAGACTAAAGCTAATTTTTCGAGCCAAGCTGGGAAATTGATTAAACATACTTGATAAATTTAAAATATTCCTTATTAATATTGTAGCATAAAAAATAAAAGTTAAATAAAATAACAAACAGCAAGTAACAAACAACAGATAACAAAACTTTTTTGTTGTTTTAGATCTCTTAATATAGGGGGTGTTGTAATTAATTTCAAATGATAAAATTTGGTTTCAGCCGATTTGCTCTCTTTTTCTAATTATGGTATATTATAAATAATATAGCTTACGCACTTTGACATATTGGCTTGATTTAGATTATTAAAATTAGTTTTTAGTTATGATTTTGGTTTTTTTCGAACAAATTTAAGGAGGTATAACTAAAGACCATTAATATTTTATCTAGATTTGGTCGATATTCACAATCGCGTAAATTTTAATTAATTAAAAACATTTCTAAGTGTGGCCTGTCTTAAGCTTTGGCAAAAGACTTGTCCTTACAATTAGAAAGGGGGTGGCTTATGAGAAAAATTTCAAAACACGTACTTAGCTTGTTAATGCTAATGTCCATAGCTTTGCCGATTGGTCTTTTGACTTTTGCGCCAACAGCTAAGGCTATTAATCCTTGGGGTGACCCGTTTGACAGAGAGGTTGGCTATCAATCTTTCAACGACATTAAAATGGGTAGAAAAGATCCTCGTACAATCGCAGCTAATGTTATCAACATTATGCTTGGTTTGTTGGGTGTTATCGCTATTATTATTATCTTACTCGGCGGTTTCAAATGGATGACCGCTTCCGGTAATGATGATAAAATAACCGAAGCTAAGAGTTTGTTGGGCGCCGGCGTGGTCGGCTTGTTGATTGTTTTGTCAGCTTATGCCGTCTCTATCTATATTATGCGTTCTTATCTTTTGGCCACCGGATCTATCGAAGGTACTGGCGATGCTATTTATCAATTGGAGAACAACGTTGTTCAATAATCTATTCAGCGCACCCCAAATCAACCTGTCTATCGCTCTGTTTTTTCAAACAAGCGGCAGACAGGTTGGGGCGCCTTTGCTTATTAATTTTTAGTAAGTAAAGGCGTCTTGTTAAACAAGTCTTGATTAGTATGACCAAAAAAATAGGCTTAATTATTTTAACTGCCGTCTATCTTTTCTTGCCTCTTTGTGGCGTTTTGGCTACCGATGCTCGTTCTATTCGCTACGGCTTGACCGAAGCGGCTTCTGGCGGTGGTTTACCAAAAGGCGAGGGCTCTAAACCATCTGAAAGCTTGGCTATTGAAGCCGGCCGTATTGTTGGTACCTTGTTAGCTTTTTTAGGTATCATTTTTTTGGTTTTAATGATTGCCGGTGGTATTATGTGGATGACGGCTTCTGGTAATGACGCTAAAGTCGGCACTGCTAGGCGTTTAATTGTGGCTGCTGTCATTGGTTTGATTATTGTTTTGTCAGCCTATGCTGTGACCACCTTTGTGGCTGATAATGTACTGGCGAAGTAGTGTAATAATAGACAGTTGTTTGCAAAATTTATAATTTATTAATTTATAAATTTATAATCAATTTATAATTTTTTAAATTTATAAATTTAAAATTGTTTAAAATTTTTAAATTAAAAATTTTTAAATTAGCTGATTTTTATGAAAAAAATAGCTTGTTTACTTGTAATAATATCATCTTTGACTTTGCCGGTTGTTGCACACGCCCTGGGTGGTTTGGAAAAGACAGCCAACAAGGCCGGTTTTGAAGAAAATGATTTGATAAAAATCAGTGGCAATGTTTTGAATGTTATTTTATCGTTTGTTGGCGTTTTGTTCTTGGTTATGATGCTCGCAGGCGGTTTTATCTGGATGACAGCCTCTGGTAGGCCAGAACGAGTCAGCGTCGCTCAAAAGCTAATCGTGGCTGGCGTTATCGGTTTGGTGATTGTGGTTTCAGCTTACGCCATCACCACTTTTATCGGCGACAGTCTCAACTTGGAAAATGAATCAAGTCCAACAGTGCCGATTATTATATCAATATGAAAAATAAATTATTAAGCTTGTTGATTGTTTTGAGCCTAACTCTGGGTGGTTGCTTGAGCTTGGTTTTGCCGGCCAAAGCTGTTAATTTAAAAGACGCTTTTAATAATATGGTATCCAAAACCGGCAATCGTAGCGGTTTTAATACCAATCAAAGAAATGTTGAGCCGATTATCGGCAATATTATTTCAGTTATTTTGTCTTTTTTGGGAGTTATCTTTTTAATTTTAATGGTTTATGGTGGCTATATTTGGATGAGCGCCATGGGTAGCGAAGAAAAAGTTAAGCGAGCTCAGCAATTAATTCAGGCCGCAGTTATAGGTTTAATCGTGGTGGTGGGTGCGTATGCTGTGACGGTTTTTGTTATGGCCAGAATGACCAAGGATTTAATTTCGCAATAATTTATGAAAAAGTATAGTCGACAATTTTTTATCAGCTTACTTCTGGCTTTATTGCTTTGCCCACAATTATTATTGGCGGCCACGGCGAATAATCGCCTAAGAAATGTTGTTACCGCCAAGCCGACTTATGATTATGACAAAACCACCAAAAATACTCTAACCGAATATATCGGCGCTATTATCGCTGTCTTTCTTGGTCTCTTGGGTGTGATATTTGTTTTTTTGATAATTTACGCCGGTTATACCTGGATGACAGCTGCCGGCAATGTGGAAAAAGTTGAAAGAGCCCAACGAACCATTAAATATGCCATCATTGGTCTTTTGGTAATTATTGCGGTTTACGCAATTTGGGTTTTCTTGTTGGTTAGAGTTGTGCAATTATAATATGAAGATGATTAAATTTTTAACAAAAACTTTTTTGAGCCTAGGCCTGTTGTTTATTTTAATGCCTCAGACAGTTTTGGCCATTGGTTCATCGGTTAAATTAGAACTCCTGGATCGAAATACTATTATTGATATACAGGATCAAGGCAATCGTAGCGCTTCAGCTTTCGGCAACAAAACCACAGAAACCACCCTAACTCAATATGTAGCTGATATTATTAATGTCTTTTTTGGTCTATTGGGTACGATTTTTATTATTTTGATGGTTTATGGTGGTTATACTTGGATGACAGCCGCCGGCAATTCAGAAAAAGTTTCTAAGGCGCAAAATACTCTCAAAGTGGCAATTATCGGTTTGATTATTATCGCTTCGGCCTATGCCATCACCTACTTCTTGTTTATGCGTCTGCCAGACTCAGCTTAAAAATTTTTATAAAAAAAGAAAAAGCGCTTTTGTAAGCGCTTTTTTTAGATTAATTTGAAATTAAGGGGTTTAAACAGTTTAAACAATAAAGACACTTGTCATAGCAATCCGCCCGGGGCGGATCGCTATGATAGAAGGACACGGGATTACTTCGCCATACTCGTAATGACGGAAAAATTGTCATTGCGAGGGAGTGAAACGACCGAAGCAATCTCGTGGGATATTGTATAATAATGAAAATATTCAAACACGGGATTGCCACGCTCCCTACGGTCGCTCGCAATGACAGAAGGACACGGGACCTGCCTACCGGCAGGCAGGTTGCCCGCCTGGGCGGGAGCGGATCGCCATGACAAAATTTTCTGGGCAAGACCCTTATTTATATATTTTTTATTAAAAAAAGAAAAAGCGCTTTTGTAAGCGCTTTTTTTATTTTTTTTTAATTAATTTGAAATAATAAAATAATAGGGCACACCATTGTTGTATTTATTGGCTTTGTTGGTGACATTGAGTCTTCGTCTCTCAACTTCATAAATACCCTTGACAGTGTATTCATAAATAATAACCGTGTATTGACCAATCATTAAATTGGCTACTGTAGCTGAATGACTACCGTCAACATCATAAGAAATGCCGTCTTCTGGTTTTTCGCCGTCTCTGATAATTGTATAAGTGACTTTTCTTTGCAGATAGCGATTAATAATCAGTCCGGATTTCCATAAGCCATTGTTGGTTTGAGCATAACCGCCAGCTTCGTTTTGGTAGCTTTGAGCTTTGACGTCTAAATTGAGCTTTTTGTCCTGAATTGATAAATCGTGCGATTCCAAATTCAGTTTGCGATGCTCAATTTCAATGTCGTCTTTTTGGTCCATTGATGATTTTCTGAGACTGCCACAACTGCTAATTAAACCAAATAAAACAGCTAAGCTTAAGAAAAAAACAAGCTTTTTCATGACTATTTCCTTTTATATATTTTTAAACAACTATTTTGTACTTATTATATAATTATATCACATTTTAAGAAAAAAGTCAATGGTTCGACAAGCTCACCACAGGTAGTTATGTAAATATTGGCTAATATTAAATTAATTCCCCTCTCCAGAGGGGTGCCCCAATCGCAATTGGGGCGGGGTGTGTGACTACTTTGCCATATGATTTATTAAAGATTCCCTCAACTACACCAAACACACCCCAACCCCTCTCAAGAGGGGAATTTAAAGGGAAATACACCCCAACCCCTCTCCCTCCAAAGGCGGGCAGGCAAGAGGGGAATGTCTTTAATTAATTTGTTATTTAGCGTGTTTGACATAGTTTACATATTTTGCTAAGATTACACTTGATTAAGCTAGTATATTCATACTAGCTTTTTTTCTTAATTTTTTAAACATAGAATTTAAATCATTTATCTATAAACAAACGGCAGGCCATAAAAATTAAAAGTTAGAGCTTAAAACGAATTTACTTATTAAAGTCAATTTTAAAAGCATAACTTTTTAATTCAAATTTGTTATTTGTTGCTTGTTGTTTGTTGTGTGAAAAAATATGAGTGAAATTGTCAGTGCCATTAAACAAATTTGCGAAGAAAAAGGCTTGAGCTACGATGCGGTTATTACCACAATCGAGTCAGCTTTAGCTGCTGCCTATCGCAAAGATTATGGCGAAAAAAATCAAAACATTAAAGTTGAATTTGATCCGGAAACTTCCAAGACCAAGGTTTATGATATTAAAACCGTGGTTGAGGATTTGCCTGAGCAACCAGAAGAAGCCGAAGCTGTTGAGGGTGAAGCTTCATTGGAAGCTGTTGCTCCGACTGAGGCTCCGCTTAGCACTGAAGGCAGTAGCTTAACTGAGGAGCAAGAGGCGGAAATTCGTCGCTTCAATCCCAAAACTGAAATTCAATTAAGCGAAGCCAAACTTTTAAAGAAAAAATACAAAGTTGGTGATGAAATCAGAACCGATTTGCCACCTCAGGAAGATTATGGTCGCATGGCTGCGCAAACTGCCAAGCAAGTAATTATCCAGCGTCTGCGCGAAGCTGAACGCGATATGGTTTTGAGTGAATTTAAAGACAAAGAGCATGAAGTTATTACCGGTGTGGTGCAACGCCGTGAAGGTCGGGTGGTTTTGGTTGATTTGGGCAAGGCTATCGGTTTGATTTTGCCTGAAGATCAAATTAAAAATGAACGTTATTCAACCGGTAACCGAATTAAAGTTTATGTCAAAGAAGTTAGCTCAAGTTCTAGGGGTCCGGAAATTTTATTATCTCGTTCTGCTGATGAAGTTTTGCGAAAAGTTTTTTATTTGGAAATTCCCGAAGTGTCCAATGGCTTAATTGAGATTAAGGCAGTGGCTCGTGAGGCCGGTTCTCGCGCCAAGGTGGCGGTTTTGGCTCTAAGCGACAACATTGATCCGATTGGTTCTTGTGTTGGTCAACGCGGTGCTCGTATCCAGACAATTATTCGTGAAATTGGCGGTGAAAAAATTGATATTATTGAATATAGCGACAACCCGGAAGAATTTATTGCCAACTCTTTGTCACCGGCCAAAATTGAATTTGTTGATCTAAATGAGTCTTTGCGTAAAGCCACGGTTAAGGTGTCGGCTGATCAATTGTCATTGGCTATCGGCAAGAACGGCCAAAATGTTCGTTTGGCTGCTCGTCTAACCGGCTGGAAAATTGATATTATTGATACGGAAAATCAAAGCGCGGTTCAGGCTTCTTCTGAAGAAGTGCCGGCCGAAGCTTTGCCTGAAGAACCAGCTGAAGCCAAGGTTGATGAAGCTGTCGCCGAAGCAGTGGAGATACCAATTGAAACCACCGAAGTTAAACCTAAAAAAACCAGAGCCAAAAAAGTCAAGGCTGAAAAGATTGAAGCCGAGGCGGTTGAGAGCGACAAGGAAACAGCCCCAGATGAGACTTTGGTTAAAGAAGAAAAAACAAATTAAAATATTTTTTTAAACTTAATTAAAGATTTAAATAATTAGCTAATTAATTGTTTAAATCAGAAGCATTTATGTCGGAAACAACTATTTTTTATCTGATTCTTGGTAGTGCTGTTTTGGCCCTGGCTTATGGCGCTTATTTCATTAGACGCATCGTTAAGTTGCCTGCTGGTTCGGAAAAAATGCAAGACATTGCCAAGGCTATTCAGGAGGGAGCGCAGGCTTACTTGGATCGTCAGTATCGCACCATCGCGATAGTGGCCATTGTTCTTTTCTTTTTGATTGGTCTTATTGATAGTTTATCTTGGAGTGTGGCTACCGGCTTTTTGCTGGGTGCTTTGTTGTCGGCTGTTGCCGGTTATATCGGTATGCATGTTAGCGTGCGTGCTAATGTTCGTACCACTGAAGCAGCCAAGAGTGGTTTAGCCAAGGCTTTGAATGTGGCTGTGCAGGGTGGCAGTATTACCGGTATGTTGGTGGTTGGTTTGGCTCTTTTGGGCACAACAGCTTTTTATTGGTACACTCGCGATGTCCATGCTTTAATCGGTTTGGGTTTTGGCGGTTCTTTAATTAGTGTTTTTGCTCGTTTGGGCGGTGGTATTTTTACTAAGGCCGCTGATGTGGGCGCTGATTTGGTGGGTAAGGTTGAAGCTGGTATTCCTGAAGATGATCCTCGTAATCCGGCGGTGATTGCCGACAATGTCGGTGACAATGTTGGTGATTGTGCTGGTATGGCGGCTGACTTGTTTGAAACTTATGTTGTAACAACCATTGCCGCTATGATGTTGGCGACTTTATTGTTTGCCAAATTTCCTAATGCCGTTATTTATCCTTTGGTTTTGGGTGGGGCTTCTATTATTACTTCAATCATTGGTGTCTTCTTTATTAAATTGGGCAAGTCAAACAATATCATGATGGCTTTGTATAAAGGCTTGATTGTTGCCGGTGTTTTGTCGGCTGTGGCTTTTTATCCAATTACCAAATGGTTGATGGCTGACAATGGACAATACAGTATCAATCAGCTTTATTTGGCCAGTTTGATTGGTTTGGTGGTCACTGCTTTGATGGTGGTAATTACCGAATACTACACTTCAACCAAATATCAACCGGTTAAAGATATTGCGCAGTCTTCAACTACTGGTCACGGCACCAATATTATTACTGGCTTGGCTGTTTCCATGAAGGCCACTGCTTTGCCGGTAATTGTTATTGCTGCAGCTATTGGTGGCGCTTTTACTTTGGCTGGACTTTACGGCATTGCCGTTGCCGCTGTAGCCATGTTATCTATGGCCGGAGTTATTGTAACTATTGATGCTTATGGTCCAATTACCGACAATGCCGGTGGTATTGCTGAGATGGCTGAGTTGGATCAATCGGTTAGAGACATCACCGATCCTTTGGATGCTGTTGGTAATACAACCAAGGCCGTGACCAAAGGTTATGCTATTGCCAGCGCTGCTTTGGCTGCTTTGGTGTTGTTTGCTGATTTTACACACAGCGCCGGTTCTAGTTATAGTTTTATGATTGATGATTATCGGGTAATGATTGGTTTGTTGATTGGTGGTTTGTTACCATATTATTTTGGAGCTTTATCAATGCAAGCTGTTAGTCGCACGGCTGGTAGCGTGGTGGAAAATGTTCGCCAGCAGTTTAAAGAAAAACCGGGCATTATGGATGGCTCAGACAAACCTGATTATGGTCAGACAGTTGATATTGTCACTGCCGCGGCTATTAAAGAAATGGTGGCTCCGGCCTTAATTCCGGTGATTGCTCCTTTGGCCGTTGGTTTTATTTTGGGAGTTGAGGCTTTGGGTGGCCTTTTGATTGGCACGATTGTCACCGGTATTTTTGTGGCTATTTCCATGACTTCCGGTGGCGGTGCTTGGGATAATGCCAAGAAATACATTGAACAAGGCAATCATGGTGGTAAAGGTTCTGATGCTCACAAAGCCGCTGTGACAGGCGACACGGTTGGTGATCCCTACAAAGATACTGCCGGCCCGGCTATCAATCCAATGATTAAAATTGTTAATATCATCGCGTTATTAATAATTGGTTTACTCATTTAAACGGTAAGGGGCTACAAATACAAATTGTTACAAATATACAAATAAATAAAATGGAGGAGAAATATTTATTTAAAGATTTGAGCTATAAAATAGTTGGCGTAGCCTATGAAGCCTTTAATCAGTTGGGTTGTGGTTATCAAGAGAAATATTATCAAAAAGCCATGGCTAAATTGTTTACTGATAGAAATATTAAGTTTATTCAGCAGGTTCCTTATGAAATTAAAATTAATGATAAAGTAATTGGTAGGTATTATTTAGATTTTTTAGTTGAAAAAGACATCGTAGTTGAAATTAAAAAAGGCAATTATTTTCTTAGAGGAAATATCGCCCAAGTTAAAGGTTATTTGGCTGCATCGGAATTAAAATTGGCTATTTTAATTAATTTTACATCATCCTGCGTTAAATTTTTAAGGATTGTTAATATAAAATAGATTTCAAGTACAGATTTGTATATTTGTATAATTTGTATTTGTAGAAGTATATGGAAATAAAAAAGAACAATATAAATGAATCACAGCTTGAGCTGACTGTGTCGGTGGAATCTTCTGATATTGAAAAATATTTAGACAATGCCACTGTTAGATTAGCCAAGGATGTGAATGTGGCCGGCTTTCGTCCGGGTAAAGCTTCTTATCAAGCCATGAAGGCACAATTTGGCGAAATGGTTATTTGGGAAGAGGCGGCTAAAATTTTTATCAGCAAAAAACTTGATGATATTGTGGCTGACAATTGTCCGCGACCAGCCTTGGGTATGCCACAAGTGGAAATTGTTAAAATGGCTCCTGGTAATAGTTTGGAATTTAAGGTTAAGGTTGATATGTTGCCGAGTGTAGAGTTGAGTGATTATAAAAACTTTGCTTTAAAAACAGAAGCAATTGAAGTTACTGATAAGGAAGTTGAAAAAGTTATTAATGAATTAAGAGATTCGCGAGCCAAAGAAGTTTTGTCGGAAGCTCCAATAGGCGAGGGCGATAAAGTTTTGGTTGATATTAAAATGTTTTTGGATAAAGTGCCTTTGGAAGGCGGTCAATCTCAGGATACAACCGTGGTTATTGGTAAAGATTATTTAATCAAAGGTTTTGACGAGCATTTGCTTGGTGCCACCAAAGACGAAACCAGAGAATTTAATGTGCATTATGCAGAAGATCATTTTCAGAAAAATTTGGCCGGCAAGCAAGTTGAATTTTTAGTCAAAATTAAAGAAGTTTATAATCGTGTTTTACCGGCAATTGACGACGAGCTGGCCAAACCTTTTGGTTTGAAAGATTTAGCCGAATTAAAATTAAACATCAAACAAAGTTTATCGGCTGAAAAAGAACAACACGCCAGCGATAAAGTTCGCTCCAAGATGTTGGACAAGCTAATTGAAGTTTCCACTTTTGGCGATTTGCCAAGCACCTTGATTGATTCGGAATTACAAACTATGTTGGCTGAGATGGAGCACAATGTGACAGCCTATGGCGGTAAGTTTGAAGATTATTTAAAAAGTATTAAAAAAACTCCGGACGATTTGAAAGCTGAGTGGCAAGAGCCGGCGGTTAAACGAGTTAAGGTGGCGCTGGCTTTACGAAAGGTGGCGGAGATTGAAAAAATTCAACCATCTGAGGCTGAAATTGAACACGAAATAGGCCACCTTAAAGAACATTATCAAAATGACAGTCGGGCTATGGAAATAATTAATTCAGTCGCTTATAAGCGACGTATGGCTTCAGAATTGGCCAGCCGTCAGACTGTTAGTCGTTTAGCCGAATGGAATATTGCCGGCTTTAAAGCGTCAGTTCACGAGCATCATTAATACAATCTTTGTTTATTAGCCATGTTTGGCATGGAGTATTCCCCTCTTGAGAGGGGTGGTCCCGCGGACGGGACCGGGGTGTGTTTTATTCCCCTCTTGAGAGGGGTGGGTGTGTATTTTATTCCCCTCTTGAGAGGGGTAGGGGTGTGTTTCCATATTATAAATCTTAACTAACGATTATGTCCGGCTTAGCAGTCAACAAAGATGCTTTATTCAGCTACGAATTATTGGAAAAATTTGAGGCCGGTTTAATTTTAAACGGCGCTGAAGTTAAGACGGCCAAAATGGGGCAGGTTAGTTTGCGTGGCAGCTATGTTAGTTTGCGCCACAAAGAAGGTTTAAGCCGTCTTTATTTGGTTGGCGCTCACTTCTCACCATATAAATTTTCCGGCATTAAAGACGCCGATCCAGTTAGGGAACGTCAATTATTATTAAAAAAAAGCGAGCTAGCTTATTTGATTGGCAAGTCTAAAGAAAAAGGCTTGACATTGGTTCCAATCAAGCTTTATACTAGGAACAGTTTGGTTAAATTAGAATTCGCTTTGGCTCGCGGTAAAAAATTACATGACAAACGCGAGGCTATAAAGAAGCGGGAAGTTGAAAGAGAAATGAAAAGGAGTTTAAAAGGCAATTAAACCGAGCACTTTGACAATTTTAAATTTTAAATTTTAAATTTAAAATTAAAGTAGGGGATGTCAGGATTCGATAATGAATTGTAGGTTAAAATGGCGCAGAGGCGTTGCGATTATCGCTTGAAACTGATCGCAGGCAAATAACTGCCAAAAATACTTTGAGCAAGTTGGCTTCGGCTTTCCGAATGCCGGCTTTCGCTCCTGTCGCCGCCTAAGGGCCGCGACCATCGCCTTAAATCAGCTCGGGGTTTAACAAGCGGTGTCATTTTACGAGCTAAGCCAGATAGGATGCTTTGACTATTTTGGACTAAAATTTAAAAGCTAGGCAACAGCGCTTTGGTTTGGTTTTTAGCTGTTGTTGAAACTTAAAACCAGACTAATCTGTGTAGAAGTTTTAGCCAGAGATTTGTTAGACAGGAGTTCAACTCTCCTCATCTCCACACGCCGCGTAGCGGCAAATTAAAAATTAAGATTTGATAATTAATAATTTGTGAAAAATAACATTATCCAAGAAAAATCTTATGTTTTCGCTTTGCGTATAATTAAGGTTTATGATTATTTAAAAAGAGAAAAGCGAGAATATATTATGTCTAAGCAGTTAATGCGTAGTGGCACCTCAATCGGCGCTAATATTGAAGAGGCGATTGGTGGTATGTCTAAGAATGATTTTATTGCCAAGATGTCAATTGCTTATAAAGAAACTCGTGAATCAATGTTTTGGATAAGACTATTAAAAGATTCTAATTATTTTACCGATAATGCCGGCAATTCTTTATTGAAAGATTGCGAAGAGTTATGCAAAATTTTAGTAGCAATTTTAAATACCTCAAAGAATGACAATAAACAGGACTCTTAATTTTTAATTATTAATTCGCGTATAGCGCGTTTGGACCAGTGGTGAAATTGGTATACACGCAACACTTAAAATGTTGTGCCGCAAGGCGTGTGGGTTCGAGTCCCACCTGGTCCACAAAGAAAATATAGGAAACATTTTCTTGACATAAAATAAACTTTTGTGTAATATTCATTTATTAAAATTTAAAAATTAATTTTCGCGGGTATCGTATAATGGTTATTATATTGCCTTGCCAAGGCAGAGATACGGGTTCGATTCCCGTTACCCGCTCCAAACTAAAAACAACCGCTTTCTGCGGTTGTTTTTAGTTTGGTATTTGGCAGTTATTTTGGCTTGACTTTTGATTCAAAGGATATTAAGATATTTTTAATTTAAAGTTAATAGTTGTTTTAAATATGATAAGGAGCTTGCTATGTTGTATGGCGAAAGATATCAGCAATTTTTTGACAGTATTTTGGGTCTTTTGAGGGGAGATAATTTTAGTCAGGAGGTTTTTGAAAGCGCGCTGAAGATTAAAGATAATTTTATTTACACTGGCGCCGAAGCGTGCCATCAAATGGAAAATATTTTTAATGAGAGTCAGGATGATGCGGAAAAAGAATTCTTTGCCGGAGAGGTTAAAAGAATCCTGACAAAAATTGACATTTTAAAGTCACCTAAAAAAGTTACGTCATATGAAGTTATACAGGCCTTTAGGTATATCGCAGCCGCCAAACAGGCTATAGACATGACGAAACCAATTTAAAAACGAAACCGCACTTAGAGGCGGTTTTTTTATTGTCCTTATGGCTAAAATTTGCTATAAATAAGACAGGTATGAAAATAAAAAATTATAAAATTAGTTTAACCAAAGATTTGATTATTATCATTTTTAGTTTGTTAATCGCTTATTTACTGGCCAAGTCAAATTTGATTGAAAATTTTGTTGGCAGAAATTATTCCTTGAGATTTTTAGATAGCTTTTTGGCCGGTATATTTTTTGTCTCAGTTTTTACAACAGCACCGGCTTTGGTGGCCATTCTTGAAATCGCCCAAAAGAGTTCGATTCTTTTTACAGCCTTATTTGGCGCCTTGGGCGCTTTGCTTGGCGATTTAATTGTTTTTCGTTTTATTAAAAATTCTTTGAATGACGATTTTTTTTATTTACTCAAATTAACCGGCCTAAAAAGACTGAGCGCTATTTTTAGAGCAAAAATTTTTCGCTGGCTTACACCTCTGATTGGCGCTTTGATTATCGCCTCACCTTTGCCTGACGAATTGGGCTTGGCTATGATGGGTTTTTCAAAAATTAAAACCAAATTTTTTGTCTTGATTTCTTTTGGACTCAATTTTATCGGAATTTTGGCGGTTATTTTGATTGTCAAACGCTTGCAGGGCAGTCTTTAGATTGATGCGGGCGATAGTTGATTAAAACGGCTTGGTTGGCCGTTTTTAAAATTTAAGCAGTTGGCTTTTTTGTGTTATAATAAAATCATGAGATTGCCAACAAGAATAGTTTTTTTGTTTCTTGTAGTCGCGCTGTTTAGCGGGGTGTTTTTGTATTGGGTTTGGGACAACTTTAATGTTCGCCGGCTTGAATCCATAACTTTAGAACAAGATTCAGTTAAGAATCAATACTCCTCAACCATTAATTCCTATCGTTTGGTTTCCAAAACTCTGTATGATGAAGTTTTAAATTCAGCCGAAATTGTTGATTTGATGGCTAAGGCCAATACCGCCTCTGAAGCCGAAAGAAAAACCATCAGAGAAGCTCTCTATAAAAAATTGGCGCCGGTTTATACTCGTTTACAGCAGAAAAACTTTAAACAACTGCATTTTTATTTGCCAGACACCACCAGTTTTTTGAGTATGCAAAAGCCAGATTATTTTGGTGATAAATTGGGCGACATTAGGCCATCGGTTAAAATTTCCAGCACCGAAAAGAAATATGTTGAAGGTTTTGAAGAGGGTAAGTCGTTTAATGGTTTTATGTTTGTTTTTCCTTTGTTTAAGGACAAACAATATATCGGTAGTGTTGAGACCAGCGTTTCCTTTAATACTTTCCGTCATGAAATGAGCATGATTTTCCCCTTTACCTATAATTTTTTAATCAAGAAAAATGTTTTAACTGATCAGGTATTTACTGAAGAAGCCCGTAATTATTTTTTAAGCGATCTTAATAGGGATTATTTTTACGAAAAAGAAAGTGACAACATCAAAAGAGTTGATGTGGTTTTTCCTGAGCAGGTTTCCAAAATTAATACCAAGATTAAAAATGACGCTTACCGACCCATGCTTAGGGGAGAGGTTTATACCGAAGCCACGGCCTCTGAAAATTTAAATTATTTGGTGACCTTTATTCCTATTAGCAATATCAAGGGTGATCAGGTGGCTTATTTGGTGGCTTATCATCGTGATGACACAGTGGCCTTTTTAACCAATGACTTGATTGTGAGATTTATTTTTGTTTTGGCTTTAGCTTTGTGCATGTTTTTCTTTATTTATTATGTCCACGACAGTCAGAAAAAATTGTTGGCTGTTGGTGAAAAATTGAAAAACATTACCAGTGCTATGGGTGAAGGTCTTTTGGTTATTAGTCCCAGCGGTAAGGTGATTTTTTACAATGAAGCTGCCGGAAAAATTAGCGGTTTTGGCGCCAACGAAACTTTAAACAAGACTTATTATGATGTGCTGAAGTTTGTCACTGAAACTGATAGCAATAAACGCAATGATGATTTTGTTAAGTTTGTTTTTAGTTATAATGATGCCAAGCAAGACAGTCAGAGCGTTTACTTGATTAAAAAAGACGGCGAGAAAATTCCTTTGGCTATTAGTGCGGCGCCGTTGAGAGGCCAGCTGGGCGATGTCTTGGGCTGCATCGTGGTTTTTAGAGATATTAGTCAGGAAAAAGAGGTTGATAAAGCCAAGACTGAGTTTGTGTCTTTGGCCTCACATCAGCTTAAAACGCCTTTGTCGGCTGTTAGCTGGTATACGGAAATGTTGTCCGACGGCACAGCCGGACCATTGAATGACCAGCAAAAAGATTTCTTGAAAGAAATTAGTGAGGGCAACAATCGCATGATTCGTTTGATCAATGGCTTGTTGAACGTTTCTCGTATTGATATGGGAACTTTATCGATTACCCCGGAGCCGGTTGATTTAGCCGCTGAGACTAAAAGTGTTTTGTCTGAATTGCAATTCGGCGTTAAAGCCAAGAGTGTTAAGATTGTTGAAAAATATCAGCCTGATTTGCCAAAAATTGATTTGGATTTGAGCTTGATTAGGATTGTTTTACAAAATTTATTATCAAACGCCATTAAGTATTCCCGTGAGGGCGGTCAAGTTTCTGTGGAGATTAAAAAATTAAACAACAAAGAAGTTTTTGTGGCTGTGGCTGACGACGGTTATGGTATCCCCAAAAATCAACAGCCCAGTATTTTCAAAAAATTATTTAGAGCCGATAATGTTAAGTCCAAGAAGGTGGAAGGCACCGGCTTGGGTTTGTATGTGGCCAAGGCGGTGGTGGAGGCTTTTGGCGGTCGGATTGATTTTCGTTCTGAGGAAAATAAAGGCACAGTCTTTTTCTTTACTTTGCCTTTGGCTGGTGCCAAGAAAAATGAAGGTTCTAAGGGGTTGGAATCTAATGCTTGAACGAAGTTTTAAGTTTTTAAGTTTTAAGTAAGGTGTCGCTAACGCGACATTTTTTATTAACAATAATATTCCACTCTTGCTACTTCGTTAAAGTTATGTGTGGCAAGTAAAATGTAGGGTCGGCCCTTGTGGCCGACCATCTTTGATTATAAATAAAACAAATAAACCAGATGGGGGCAAGCCCCATCCCTACAATTTTTATTATTTAATTTCGGCTAATATTAAATAAAAGTAGTAATGCTTGCTCGTGGTGAGATTGTCGAACTGTTGACATTTTTATTGAAGTATGCTATAATTATATATTGAACATTGAAAATTTTGTTATTATATTTATAGGAGATTTGTCATGAAAAAGGTGTTTTTAGGATTTGTTTTTATGATGATGCTTTTATGCGTTAAAGCTCAAAATATTGAACAAGACAGTTTGCCAACAACTAAAGAAGAGTATTTAAGACTCGCCGACAGTCAACTTGTAGGTTTTAAGAACGATATTGTTAATTTATGCAAAGAACGCGTAGATTCAAACGGTGTCGGACATTATGATTATGAGTCAATGGGAAAAATTGTTGACGCTGTTGAGGGCTTTGAATATGCTAAAACTTTTCGCAACGAGATTTTGAAAAAAAAGTTTGACACAATGTCTAGTGTTTCTCTTGATGAAGAAATGATTGTTTTAAAAACATATTTTGGACCAAGAAAAATTCAAAATATTTTTAAAGGACGTGACGATGACGGCAGTATTTCACAATGTCTAATGTTAATAACAGGGGCTAAGGAATGTGTAGTGGAAGAGAATATGGATACTTGGAATTTCATTTCTATGATTTTTTTTGGTATCATCTTTCTTCTCCTTATTCTTGAAATTTATAAATTTTTGTTCAAAGCATGAAAAAGAGCGATTTAGGTGTTAATAACGCGCCCACTCAAATAAATTGAGCTTGGGTTTTAAATTTTAATTTTATATAAAAAACCGTGGATTTTAAACCACGGTTTTATTTTTTTTTATGTTAGTACTACCTCGTTATTTTTGCGAAGGCGACATATTTACCGGTAGGCAGGGAATCTAGCTCAATATCTGCATGGCCACGGTCTGGATACCCGCCTGCGCGGGTATGACAATTATATTTATAGTATTACCAATTTAATTTCTTGGCTTCCTCCCAAAATTCTCCTCGGCCTTGAGTTTTTTCCAGATACCACCACTCCACACCCCAGAGATAGGTTTGATTAAAACCGGTATTGATGGCGTATTGCAAATTACCCTTGAATTGTTTTAGATCAAATGATTTGTTGGCTTCTTTTTCTGGCAGTTTATCCAAAGAGGTGTTGGGTGCCCAGGGTTCGGCTTGAAGTTCGGCGATAACAGCATTTTTGGGCAGGCGTTTAACATTTTTTAATTTAAATTGATAATACCACTCCGGTATGGGCCAGCGAGTGTAGCCGGTTAATCGTCCCCAAACCACTCGGTACATAGTTGTGCCAAAAACATCGGCCAGTTTAGACTCGTTTTGCCAGTCGCTTAATTCACCGGAAGCTGTTAGCCAAATCGGACGGCTATCAAGCTGTTTGACGGTTTTTAATTCTTGTTTGAGCCAAGCCAAGTCGCCTTTGGGGCAATCGCCAAAAGAATCCAAAAGTGGTTCGTTTTCCAATTGCCAGGCAATAATCTCGTCACGGTCTTTGTAGTGGTTGATGATAGCAGTAAGCAGGGCGGTTATTTTGTCGCGATTGACGCTTTCCGGATATTTTTTGCTCCACTCTGGTACATGACACTCTGGCCATCTGGGCAAGCGTCGGCCGATAACCAAAACAAATTTAGCATTTCTTTTTGCCCCCTCGTTTAAGAGCCAATCATAGTCGCTAAAATCATAGACGCCCTCTTTGGGTTCAACATCTTGCCAATAGATTGGCAGGCGAATATTTTTAACACCTAGATCATCTAAAATAGCCAAATAAGTCTCTTGCCAACTTAAATTTAAAAAACTAGTGAAGCGTTTGGAATAGGTGACGCCCCAGAAATTGTCAGGCGCTTTTAAGGTTATGTCTTTGGGTAAGTTGCCGGCAAATTTAAACAGCCAGAGTAGCCATAATAAAAACAGACCGACAAGGCCGGCGACCGTCAATTTAATTATTTTTCGAAAATTGTTGTTTGATTTTTTGTTTGCCACTTATTTAACAGTTAAAAGATACAGGCCGACGGCGATTAAAATAACGGCGATAACTTTTTGAATAATGACAGCGCGACTAATGTCTTCGGTTATTAATTTTGGATAAAAAACAGTTATCAGGCCACCTAAGATAATTAGCAGGGCGTATTGGACGCCTTGTAGGGCATTAACCAGTGTCACCGAGCCTAGGGCAATGGCATAATTTTGTAAAGTAAAGCCGACACCGGCAAAGGCTTGGTTGGCTAAAAATAATTTGGCTTTTTTGCCTCGGAGTTTTTTAAAGTTTTTAAAAATTTCTTGGCGCCAGCTGGGTGGAATCAAAAAAGTTAAGACTGCCAGCAAACTACCAAAACGAATCCAGATAAAAGCGCTTAAAAAAGGCTGGGCAGTATAGAGAACTTTGGTGCCGACAAAAAATAAGGCAAAAATTATTGAAGCACCTAGCGCCGTTAATACAGCTTCTTTGTCTTCTTTGTTTTTGAAGCCAAGATTTTTTAAAATGTTGGCTAGAAGATTTTTTTTGGGTGGCATCCAAGCAATAACTATTGTGCCAACAACCAGTAAACCCAGAGCAATAATTTGGCGAGAAGAAAAAGTTTCTTTTAAAATATTGGCTGACAAAATAAAACTAAAAATCGGCACAGCCCCGCCGGAAATAACCAAAACTTTTGAAGCCTCGCCTATTTTGAGCGAACGAAACAACAAGAGCAAAGCGATGGGAAATAAGGCGCCGACAATTAAGTTTAAATAAAATAAAATATGACCTGGCCATCTAAGAAAAAACGGTGCCAATAAAACAGCGGAAATACTTAGTAAACCAACTAAAAAAGTATAAGTTCGACTGCTTTTAATGACATTATCAATTATAAATTTGTCTGCTAGATTAACTATGGCCAAGATAAAATAGGCCAAGATTACAATAATAAGCCAAGTGTTCATATAGTATTGTTAATAATTTTTGGTATGGTGTAGCTAGCTAAATTTTCCGCTTCCATGTAGCCTTGCCAGGCAGCGCGCGCCAAAACCCCTTCCTGCAACCAATCCATTAGCCATTCGTCCATATAATTTAAATCAAGCGTGTCTAGGCCGGCGCCAATTGATTGTAGCCAGAGTCGATTTTCTCTTTCTTGAGCGCCAACAATCGGTGTCATTAAAATTGGTAACCCCAAACCGGCATAAAAAGATAATTCCGACGGTTTAGTCATTAAAATATCGGTTTGTCTTAGGACGCGATTAAAATTTTTAAAATATTGATTTTTATTTTTTTGAAAAATAATTTTTATATTGTTGTTTTTTGACAGCCCCAGACTTTTTAACAGATCTTCAAAATATTCTTTAACTTCGTCTCTAACTCCAGCCACCAAATTTAGTTTTAAGCGATTTTGTTTTATCAATTTTTTTAAGCGTGGCAAAAAAATATCAGCCAGTTCTCTTTGAGCGCCGGCGCCACCAATGGCAAAAGTCAGGCTAATGGCTTGTTTGTTTGGTCGAACACTTCGGCCCAGTTCAAAATCAATGGCAGATTGTCTTTTTTTAGTAAAAATCCCTCCAGGATCAAGTCGTGACAGGCGCGAGGCTAAATCGGCCTTGAGAATTGGTTTTTTTTCACCGCCGATATTTTCTGTTGGTAGGGGAAAGCCGGTAGTAATGATTTTGTCGGCTTTAACGCCATACATCATTAGTCTTTTTTTGGCTCTAGCGGTTGAGGCAAAATAGATTGTTTGGCTTTTAGCCGGATTAATTGGTGCCCAAGAGCGATTGATGTCGGCATCACAAACCAAGCAATAGATTTGCTCTGGATAATTGTAATATTCGCCGAAATAGACCGGCACAAAAAAGGTGGCCAAGAGCGGTAATGGCTTGGCGCTTAATTCGGCCACTAATTTTTTGCCTAAACCTTTTTTAACTTTATTAAAAAAGAATTGCTGTTGCAAGGTGGTGTCGCTTAGATCTCTTTTTGGGTAAAATTCGTCAATATCTTGAAGTTTGTCCATGGTACCAAAAACCATTTCGCCAATTAAAGGTATTTTTTTAAAATAAGAAATCAATTCATAAAGACCTCGCTGGCTACTCCAGAGGTTTTTTTCTTCGTCGGTAATGCCTGAGTAGTTGTTGGCATTGATAATACCACCCTGAGCCCAATTGGCCAGAGGATAGGCGGCGCGTTGGTGTCCATAACCCATATCAACAGCCACGCAGTAGAATTTTTTGTTTTTTTCCATGCGATAATTATACCACAAAATATTAGCTGTGTCCCAATTGTTCTTTAAAAAAAGTAATGATATAATATAGATAAAGAATTTAATGATAAAAATAGATTTTATGAAAAAAATCCAAAATAAATTTTATAGTAATTTAGTTATTCCTGGAAAATATTGGTTGATAGGTATGATTATTATTGTTGTTATTATAGTTGCTGGTGGCTTGGCTTATACTATGCAGTTTCGTAAAATTAATCAGTTAAAAACAAATATTAGTTTAGAAACAACACACTTAAATACGCCACAAAATAATACAGCGGTTAACTATTTATCGGAAGGAGCACCTAAGACTAATTCAGATATAGCTGAGTCAAAAGATAAATTAGATGAAGAAAATACGATGGAGGTTTCTGAAAGCGCACTTGATGATCCGCTGCCAATAGCGGCTATAGAGGCAATGGAAAAAAATAAAGTTGTTTTTAATAACACCACGCCGATTGTGGTTAGTGGCACATATGAAATGCCTGATCAGCAAGCCGAGAAAACTTTGCGTTGGGATAAATTGTGTTTTACTCTTGATCAAGCGACCGAAGATTCATTAAAAAATTCATTAGCCCCGGAAGTCAGTAAAAATTTAAATTCTTGGTTCTGTTTTTCTAATGAATCTGAAGCCAAGAAAATGTTGGGTGTTACTGATTGTGGGCGAGGTGAAGCGACTATTAAAATCGTTAATTATGTAAGATGGGTTGTTGGCGATACTTATCTTGGTTTGGCTGATATAGAGCAAGTATTTAGCCAGAAAAAAACTACTACCAAGTGTCAATAATAATTAGGTTTTTTTGTTGAATTATGCTTAAAGCTAATCTTTTAACTAAAACTAAGCTGGCCAGAGACACTATGCAGTTTGATTTTCAACTGCCCGAAGCCGATGAATTAATTTTTCGTCCCGGGCAATTTTTAAGCATTGCTTTGCCTAAGGTTAGGACTCGGGGTGATGAAGGTAATGTGCGTTATTTTTCTTTGGTTAGCTCGCCTAATGAGAAAAAAAAGTTTTCTATCGCTACTCGTTTTTCCTCCAGCGCTTTTAAACAGGCTTTGTTTGGCTTGAGTCTGGGTGAAGAAGTCGAAATGGGCGGAGTTGGCGGGCAAATGATTTTGCCAGAAACAGCTGATCAAGAATTGGTTTTTATCGCTGGCGGTATTGGTATTACGCCGTTTATGAGTATGCTTAGTTTTGTTAAAGAAGCTCAAACTGGCCAACAAATAACCCTTATTTATTCAAACCGCAATCGGCCGATAGCCCCTTATTTAGATGAATTGGAAAAATTAACCGAAGATTTGAGCAATTTTAAACTACTTGTCACTATGACCGAAGATGAATATTGGCCAGGTGAGAAAAGACTGGTGGATTATGAGTTTATTAAAGAGCATATAACGGACTATAAGGCCAAAAAATACTTTGTGGCCGGGCCTCCGGGCATGGTCTTGGCAATGGCCAATAATTTTGATAGGCTAGGCATTACCAAGGAGCACTATATTTTGGAAGAATTTTTTGGTTACTAGACAAACTAGATGGACAAATTTTTGGACAATTTAAATCAACAACAAAAATCGGCCGTTATTCATGATAGCGGTCCTTTGTTAATTGTGGCTGGCGCCGGTACTGGTAAAACCACAGTTTTAATTAATCGCCTGCTTTATTTAATAAAAAATAAACAGGTTAAGCCGGAAAATTTGTTGTTGGTGACTTTTACCGAAAAGGCCAACCAAGAACTAACTGAAAGAGCTGATAAACTTTTGCCTTATGGCTATACCGATTTGTGGATTTCAACTTTTCATGGTTTGGCCGACAGAATTTTACGAGATTATGGTTTGGATATCGGTTTGCCGACCGATTATAAAGTTTTGAGTCAGACAGAACAATGGATTTTTATAAAAAAGCATTTAGCCGAACTTAAACTCAATTATTATAAACCATTGGGTAATCCCAATAAATTTATCAATGAATTGGTGAGACATTTTTCTCGGTTGAAAGATGAAAATATTTTGCCAGAGGAATATTTAGATTTTGCTCAGGAACTAAGACAAAATCAGGACAATATGTTGAGTGGAGCCAAACAGCGTCTCCAGACAACCGCTGACAGTTTTGACGCCAAGGGCAAGCTTGATGTTGATAGGATTTATGAGTTAGCCAACGCTTACCATGCCTACAACCAGCTGATGTTGGATAATAAATTTTTGGATTTTGGTGATTTGATTATTTATACCCTCAAATTATTTACTGATCGGCCACAAATTTTAAATTATTATCAAACTAAATTTAGTTATGTCATGGTTGATGAGTTTCAGGATACTAATTATTCACAATATCAGCTGATTAAAATGTTGGCGTCTCCAAAAAATAATTTGTTGGCTGTTGGTGATGATGATCAAAGTATTTTTAAATTTAGAGGCGCTTCACTATCCAATATTATGCAGTTTAAAGATGATTATCCGGAAGCTAAGGAAATAGTGCTTAATAATAACTATCGCAGTGGCCAAAAGATTTTGGATTCGGCTTATGAATTTATTTCCCACAACAATCCTGATCGTTTGGAAATCAAGCTTGGTTTAAATAAAAAATTAAAAGCGCAAAACGATGGTGGTATCGTTAAATCTTTAATGTTTGCCGACACCTTGATTGAGGCTAAGTCGGTTGTTGAGATGATTAAAACTTTGCATGAGTCCGCTCAGGCCGACTGGTCTGATATGGCAATTTTAATCAGAGCTAATGCCACGGCTGATCGTTTTATTAATGAATTGAAGGGGCAAAATTTGCCTCATCAATTTGTGTCCTTAAGAGGGCTTTATTACAAGCCGATAATTTTGGATATTTTAGCCTATCTTAGGCTTTTGGATAATTACCATGAGTCTGGCGCTTTGCTGAGAGTTTTAAATTTAGAACCGTTTAAGGTTGACCACTTGGACTTGGTTAATCTTTTGCGTTTTGCCAGAACTAAACTTTATTCTTTTTTTGAGGCTCTTAATAACGCTCGAGCCTTGCCCAAATTGTCGGCTTCGGCTCTAGCTAATATAGATAAGCTTTTGTCGGTTATTAAACAGCACACCGAAGTTGCCAAAACCAAAAGTGTGGCTGGCTTGTATGTAAAAATTGTTCATGATATTTTTTTGCCGTCGTTGGCCGACAGCCACAAAGAGGATTTTGATTACTTGAATCAATTTTATAAAAAGATTAGTGAATTTGAGGCTAACAATCCAAGCGCTTTGTTGCCAGATTTTTTAGAATTGATTGATTGGGAATTGGAGGCCGGAGAAACTGGCGGTTTGAAACTGAATTTTGATGATGTTGATACTGTAAAAGTTATGACCGTTCATACGGCCAAGGGTTTGGAATTTAAATATGTTTGGTTAGTTGATGTTGTTGACAAGCGCTTCCCTGTTAGCAACCGTTCGGAGGCTATTCCTGTGCCCGAACAAATGGTCAAGGAAATTTTGCCCAGTGGTGATGAACATTTGGCTGAAGAGCGACGTTTGTTTTATGTGGCCATGACCAGAGCCAAAGAAGGTTTGTATATTACCGGTGCTCTTGATCATGGTGGCGCCACAAACAAAAAACCTTCTAAATTTATTGCCGAAGCGGGTATAATTCCAGAAATTATTGGTCAAGAAGAATCTTTAAATGAATTGACACAGGCCTTGAATGGCTTAGATAAAAAAACTATTGAACCAATAATTGATTGGCAACTGCCCAAACGTTTTTCCTATTCTCAGCTAGAAACTTTTGATCGTTGTCCTTGGCTTTATAAACATACGCATTTATTAAAAATACCTTTGCCACCAAGAGCTGCCACGGTTTTTGGCAGAACTATGCATAATGTTTTAAGGGAGTGGCTGTCGGTTTTGCTAACAGAGGCTCAGGCTGATTTGTTTGGCCAGCTTCAGGTCAAAACAGCCAAAGATTTGAGCTGGCCTCGTTTAAAAAAAATTTATGAGCAGTCTTGGCAGGATTATGGCTATGATAATAGGGAACAGGCGGAAGAGTACAAACAGCTTGGTTTGAAGGCCTTGAAAGATTTTCAAGCGGAAGTTGAGCCAAATCAATTGCCGGAAATTTTATTTTTGGAAAAAAAGTTTTTTCCCAAGGTGGGTGGTTATCAGTTGGATTGCACTATTGATCGAGTGGATAAATTAGCTGACGGCAGTTTGGAAATTATTGATTACAAAACAGGCGAAGCCAAGCTTAAACCGAGTTTTGATGATAAGCGCCAACTATTACTCTACCAATTAGCCATAGAGCAACTAACCGGCTTTAAAATTAGCCGTTTGAGTTATTATTACTTAAAAACTTCAGATAAGGTGTCTTTTGAAGCTAAGGAAACAGACTTGGAGAAACTTAAAATTTGGATATCAGACACAATCAAAGCTATTGAAAGTTGTGATTTTTCGCCCAAACCCGGACCTTTTACTTGTCGTTATTGTGATATTAGTAAATTTTGTGAATTTGCCGACTTGTAAGGTGATTGGTTAATTTAAAAAATTAAAACTAAACTTAATTTTGATATCGTGGTATAATATTTATGAACAAGAGTTATTCTGTCTTGTTTGTGCTGTTATTCAATGTTTTTAATTTTATTTTCATGACTTTGCGTGCCTATTTAACTTTAATGACATTTGCTACCATTGTTTGCGCGGTAGTTTTTAGCATAGCAGTGACTGTTATAAATCCTTTTACCACCAACTCACTTGGTTTTATTCTTTTTTACTCTTCCTTGTTTTTGGTTATTACCGGCTTGGTGGCTATTATCGGTTTTGTGGTTAGGTTTGTTATTCTGCGTCGTCATTTAGCGGTGCGGGCGGTGATTATTTCTTTTAGACAGGCTTTTTTGGTAGCACTTTTGGCGAGCGTGGCTCTAATGCTCCTGGCCAACAAGCTTTTTAGTTGGCTTAATGTTTTTTTGTTGATTATCGGTTTTTCTGCCTTAGAATTTTTTCTGCTTAGCTTGGGGCACGAAGATGATTAAACATTGCAAATATACAAATTCATATAATCGTCATTCTGAACTTGTTTCAGAATCTCATGAATTATGTGAGATCCTGAAATAAATTCAGGATGACACTTGAAGATACAAACTCAGAATGGTTTGGTTGTTTTTAAACAAAAAGACTATTAAATAATATTTGTAAATTTGTAAAAGATTCGTAAATTCGTTGGGAATTTGCAGAAATTTATTAGACAAACGATTATAAAAATTAAAAGAGTAATTGAATAAATATGTTTTGGCAAAAATTTTTTGGTAAAAAGGTGGCTACTAAATTTACAGGAGTGGTGGTGGCTGAAATTAAAACTCTAAAAGCGCATCCCAACGCTGATAAATTGCAGTTAGTTGAGGTTGACAGCGGACAAGAGATCTTGGAAATAGTTTGTGGTGCTTGGAATATTAAAATTGGTGACAAAGTGCCCTTGGCTTTAATCGGCGCTAAACTGCCCAATGGCTTGGAGATTAAAGAAGCTAAGATTCGCGGTGTTAAATCAAACGGCATGCTTTGCGCTGTTGATGAGCTTGGTTTGGGTTTGGACCATAGTGGTATTTTAATATTAAACAGTAAGGCTAAAGTTGGTGGCTCAATTGATAAATACTTAAAATAATTTTATAAACTAAATTTATGTTTGTGATTAATTATAGTAAAGATATTCTTTATTTGGTTTTAGCTTTTTGTGTTTTGTGGCTAACTTTTTTCATTACTTGGCTGGTTTATTATTTAGTGGCTGCCGCCAGACAGCTCTATCGCGCTTCACAAATTGTTAAAGAGCAAACCAGCGAAGTGGCTGGCATTATTAAGAAAATAAAACTAGCCATTGAGTTGCCAACCTCAATTATTAGTTTATTGATTGAAGGCTTTAAAAAAATTGCTGAATTAGGGGTTGATGTGATGGGTAAAAGGGATGGTTCAAAACAGACAAACAGGAGAAAAAATAGCCAAGATAAGCCAAAAAATGAGAAAGAGCAGGAAGATATTTTTTAAAAAAATCGTTTTTTATTATTGACTTGAGGGCTGGCTAATGTTATTTTTAATGATGCCCCCAGTTTAAATTTAAGGGCTAAAATTGTGCGCAAAATCATCAAAATTTTGCTTAACTTGGCCCTGTTTTTTTTACAGGCGCTAATTGTTATCAAGTCTTTTTTTATTGCTTTGTTTAAGCTAATAGCTAAACCTGGCCTGTCTGTGCTACGGTTTTTTTATTATATTCTAATCCTGCCAATCTATCGGCTTTATTTGCTTGTTGGCAAAAAATTAGGTCTTTCCAAATCAAAAAAAGACAAACGTTTGTTTGCTATTTTAGTTAATAAAAAGTTAACTCATTTTTTATTTATTTTTTTGGTCATCTTGATGACCTATTTTAATTTATTTAGAATTCAAGATAATATTTCTTCAGAGGAGGTTGTTGGTAAAACTTTGTTGGCCAAAATAGTTTCTGATGAATTTGTTCAAGCTGAACAATTAATTGAAGAATATCAAGAAACCAATTTGACTTCGCGTTACCCGTCGGATGACTACTGGTCACGTGGTGCTTTTTTAAGAGCGCCTTTGGCAGTTGACTATAGTCAGAGCGAAGAATGGTTGTCGGCTGATGAAACAGACTACGAACAAGATCGTCCCAGAAAGGCGCCTAGCCGAACAGAGGCGGTTGAATATACGGTTAAGACCGGTGACACGATTAGTAGCATTGCTCAATATTTTGGCGTTAGCATTAATACTATTTTGTGGGAAAATAGCTTGACTGCTAAAAGTTATATCAAGCCTGGCGACAAGCTAAGTATTTTGCCAATGACCGGCGTTATGCATACGGTTGCTAAGGGCGACAATTTGGCTTCAATTGCTAAAAAATATGATGTTGAAGCTTCTGAAATTTTAGCTTCCAATAGCTTGGCTAATGCCAATCAAATTAGAATTGGTGAAAAATTAATTATCCCTGGCGGTATGAAGATCGCTGGCAGTGCCACGGCTTCTACTGCGCGCAAACCTTTAAGCTTGGCCCAAATTATTACCGGTCAGCGTGAGCCAGCCGCACCAGTAGCTGGCAACAAGATGAACTGGCCGACTCAGGGTAGAATCACTCAGTATTATTCATGGCGTCATAATGGCTTGGATATCGCCAATAAACTTGGCACACCGATTTATGCGGCTGAAGCCGGCACCGTGACCGAAGCGGCTTGGAATGCTGGTGGTTATGGTTATTATATCGTTGTTGATCATGGCGGTGGCAAAAAGACTCGCTACGCCCACTTATCTAAATTTGCTTGCAAAGTTGGTGATGAGGTGGATAAGGGTGAGAATATTGGTTATATGGGCTCAACAGGCCGTTCCACGGGACCTCACCTGCATTTTGAAGTTATGATTTATGGCAAGCGTTATAATCCATTAAGCTATCTTTATTAATCACGCAACACACAACAAGGTATTTAAATAAAATAATAAAAAATTGTTTGTTTAGCAGTTTTGCCCCCTACTTGTTAACAGGTAGGAATATTGTGTGGTGGTGATATGAAAAATTTTTTATTTTTGGAGTCATTTTTTTGTTGTGTGATATAGCCTTTTTCAAGTACAATGTGTAATTTAAATACAGTAAGACCTTGAATAGTGTTGTGTGTTTCATGCTACATGTTGTGTGATGTGATTTGCTTATTTTGCGCCAGTCTTTTATGATATAAATAATAAATATATTTTTAATATTTTGTATATTTTATGTTCCACATTATTTTAGGTTTAGCCACGATTTTTGGCGGTTTTTTATTTGTTTTTAAAACAGATTCTTTCTTGAATAATTTTGGTCGCCTGCCATTTTTTGAAGAGCACATGGCCACTTCTGGCGGTTCTCGCCTGGGCTATAAATTCGTTGGTATTGCTTTGATTATTATTGGCTTTATGATTACTACTGGTCTGATTTCTGGTTTTATAGGTTGGTTTATTTCCCCCTTGACTCAATACAGCCAACCAATTTATAATTAGAAATTAAATTTGGGCCCTTAGCTCATCTGGTAGAGCACCTGCTTTGCATGCAGGGGGTGGCAGGTTCGAGTCCTGTAGGGTCCACCAAAAGAGATTTTTATTAAAATACGTTAATAACGTATTTTTTTATTATTTTATAGCTCTTGACAAATTATTTATATGTGTTATAAATAAGTAAATTTTAATAAATCGAGGAGATTTCTAAATGCACCTTGTATTAACACATAATAAAAAAATTGCTGAAATTATTGCCATAATTAATCAAGAATTAGATAAATTAATTATTAATTTACCTAATTTAATTAAGCAAAATACAGCATACAATTTAAAAGTAAAAAAAATTATTAAATCATGGCTAGATCAAACTTTAATTTTTTCCTTTACTTTAAGCTTAAATGTATTTAATTTTAAGATTAAAGGTAATATTAGGATAGAAGATGATCAAATTGTTTTAGATGGTAAGTTGCCCAAAGAATTAAACTTTTTTGTTCAAGAAGAGATAATAAAAGAGCTAATTTTAAATAATTTTTTTCTAATTTTAAATAAATAAAGAGATTATATTGTTTTAAAATCCTGCTAAAAATAGATAACAGGATTTTTTTGTTGACAAAATTTAAGTAATGTTTTAGTATTTACAATCAATTATTGGTCTTTGACAATTGAGTGAAATAAATATATTCAATAATTATTGGAGGTTTTTTATGACTTTTCAGGATTTAATGAGTTGGCAATATCTAATATTTGATTTGCCAATGGTATTTGCTATGCTTTATGTTCTATTTCTAATGCTCTCGGGCGTTGATATTGACATAGGAGCTGATGTCGACACTGATGTTGATGGCGACCATAGTGGTGCCGAACATTTAATGGATGGCGACCATGACCCGGGCCTGTTATTAAAAGCATTGAGTGTTCTAGGAATAGGTAGAATACCTATATCTTTAGTAGTGATTACTTTTTGTTTTTCCTGGGGATTTATTGGTATACTATGTAATTTTACGTTAACACAAATTTGGGATGCACCATTTTTTTATTTTTGGATATCTCTAGCTGTAACCATTCCAGTTTCTCTGCTATTTACTCGTTGGGTTGCCAAATTACTTTATAGGTTTTTCCCAACCACTGAAAGCTATGGTAGCACTAACGAAGAATTAGTAGGATCTTCGGCTCATGTCAGATACACTATTACTAAAGAATCTGGAACGGCTTTTGTTAAAGATAAATATGGAAATTTAATTCAAGTGGAATGCCGATTAGAAAACGACCAAGAAAAAATTCCACCCGATTCCAAGATTTTGTTAATAGCTTATTTTAAGGATGGACAGTATTTTACAGTTAGTGATGACACAACAGATATTTAATTCTTTAAATTCGTAATTTTTATTATTGTTATTCAATAATTCTCTTAATTAATCATTGTAATATTTATTTATTGGAGGTATTTATGCCGTGGGATTCTGAAGATAATGATCGTCAACGTAAAAGTGATGCTAGTGGACACTATAAACCACAGCAAAAATCTGGTAGTGGTCTTTTCGCCGTCATTGCAATTATTCTCGGACTTGCGTTTATCAGTCTGCCAATTGCTTTTTTTGAGTATATGCCAGGTGGGCCAACTCAAATTTTGTTAATTGGTTTTGGCGCCTTGTTATTCTTAATGGGCGGTATTGTTTTAACCATTACCAGACTGTATTTAAAAACTTCAGCTAACGAAGCTTTTGTGCGTACTGGTATGGGTGGAGAAAAAATTATTATTAATGGAGGTACTTTGGTAATCCCAGTAGTACATAACATTGTAAGAGTTTCTTTAGAAACAATGCGTCTTGATGTTGAACGTGCTGAACGTAGCGCTTTAATTACTAAAGATAGTTTAAGGGTTAATGTTGTTGCAGAATTTTACATCAAGGTGGATAAACAAGAAGATCGGGTTAAAGCCGCTGCCACATCTTTAGGCGGTAGAGCTTTTTCAGCTGAAAGTATTAAAGTTTTGGTAATGGAAAAATTGGTTTCAGCTTTGCGTACAGTAGCAGCCATGCAAGATTTGGATGAATTACATACTAAAAGACAAGAATTTGCTGAAGCTGTACAAAGGATAGTGGCCACCGAATTATTACCCAACGGCTTAACCTTGGAATCAGTGACTATATCTTCTTTGGATCAAGCTTCGCTTGATGTTACTAGGCCTGATAGCAATATTTTTGATGCAGCTGGTTTTAAAAAAATTACACAGATTATTGAAAATCAGCGCGTCGAAAGAACGGCAATCAAAACTAAGGCTGACAAAGAGGTAAAAGAGCAGGAGGTTGATCGTAATAAGTATATTTACGAAAAAGAAGAAGAACGTGTAAAAGCTGAACAAACACAGAACGTCAATATCGAAAATGCTAAAGCTAAAGCTGAAGAAGAGGCTACACGTTATCGTATTGAAGAAGAGGAAAAAACCGGTGTTCGAGAAGCTACTAAAGTTCAAAGTATTCAAACAGCCAAGGTTCAAGCAGAACAGGCCGTTAGGGTGGCGGAGGTTGAAAAAGCTAAAGTTGTAGAAACGGCTGATGCTCAAGCCCAGAAAGCAATTGAAACAGCCGGTGTTGAAAAACAAAAGACTGTTGAAGCTGCTATTGTAGAAAAAGAAAAAACAGTGGAAATGGCTAAGGAAGAAAAAGGTATTGCTGTGGCTGAGAAGCAAGCAGCAAAAGCATTGGCTAATGCTAAGCGTTTTGAAGAAGAAGCCAAGGCTAAAGCCGAGGAAGAAAAAATTGAAACTGCTGCAGTAGTAGAACAAGCAAATCGAGAAAAACAAAAGGAAATTATCAGTAAACAGTCCAAAGCCGAACAGCAAAGAATTGAAGAACACATGAGTGCCGATGTGGAAAAATACAAGAAGATCACTGATGCTGAGGCTCAGGAAGAGTCTGCTAAAAAATTGGCTGAATCAATTCGTGTTCAAGCTGAAGCTCAAAAAGACAAAGCTATCAAAGAATCTGAGGGTATGCTTGCCAAAGAAATGGTACCGGTTAAAGTTAAGAAGGAAGAAGTGAGCGTCTTTGATGCTAGGGTCGCAGTGGAAAGAAAGGATTTGGCACAAAAAGCTGAATTTGATTCTATTGCTAAAGAACTTACAATTCAAATACGGCAAATTGAAGCATCTGAAAAAATTGGCATCGAGACAGCTAAAGCTATTGGCATTGGTTTGTCAGCGGCTGAAATGCAAATTTTCGGTGATCAAACTACAGTTGAAAAAATCTTTGGTGCTTTTACTTCTGGACAACAAATATCATCCGCAGTATCCGGCTTTTTAAGCAATGATAGTGGCGCTAATATACTCGGGACACTTACCGCCCTTGCTGAAAAATTAGGCGTTAAATTGCCAGGACAAAAAACTGGTAAAACAACAAAAGAAGTTGTTGTGGACAGAGAAGAAGAAGTTAAAAAGACTGAAGATTAATTTTCAGACAAACATTATTGCACATAACATTTTATTAATAAAATAAAAAAGGGGATTTAATTAAATTTAGTGAAGGGATTCTTATAAATTAAGAATCCCTTTTTATTATTTTATTTGTAGCTAAAATCGGGCATTTAGACCAACACAAATAATATCTCCTAGATATTAATTGTAGTTTAGCAGGTCGAATGCCTGATTTTGTTTTTTATACTATCAATCAATTCACCAATCTGCGAATATCCTACCCGTCTGGGCGGGAGCGACTCAGGTAGTTTAGCTCAATACTAAACACTCCAAAACTAATAAATTTTTCCCATTCCTTAATTAAAAAAAGCGCGCCTGAAATTAAAAAAAATGAGTAGGGTAAATATTTATTAGTTTTGGAGTACCTTATGTACAAACTGCCTGAGGAGCGGGGTGGGCAACTGCCCGTCGAGGGCAGCTATTCCTCGAACGTGTTTTGCTCGAAAAAGGTTCGGATTTCATCGAACGTGTACCACCTTAAACGATTTCTCTCAAAATCCAACACGCCCTCGCTACGCGCTCGGGCTTGAAATATAAAAATACCCAGTTCTGATTGAATTTGGTATTTTTATTTAGTGTATCCTCGGTAAAAAATTGATGTCAAGCTTTTTTACCGTAAGTATTGACAAGTATTCTTTACAAGTGTATAATGAAGGCATAATGAAATTAACGAAATATTTATGTCTTTAAAATTTTATCAGGCAATTAAAGAAAATCGTTTAAAAAACAAGCTTTCTCAAGAATATTTATCCGAGCAATTAGAGATGTCCAGACCTACTTATATGCAAATAGAAAAAGGTGAACGTGAATTAACTATTTCAGAAGCAAAAAAATTAGCCTCTATATTCAGTATGAATTTAGAGGATTTTTTAGCAGGCAATGAAGCCCCTGAAGTTAAAGTCAATTTTGCAAAAAAGAAAATTGACAACAAAACAAAAAAAGAAAAATCTGTTGAAATGAGAATTAGTGTGCCCCAAGAAGATAAAGATAAATTCAAAGCTGTTTTAACCTATGTTTTAAAAAGAGTTGGTGGTAAACCAAATGTTGGCATGACAGTATTATATAAATTACTTTATTTTATTGATTTTGATTATTATGAAAGATATGAAGAACAACTAACAGGCGCTGCTTATATGCGTAATCATTTTGGACCTACTCCAGTTATGTTTACTAAATTAGTTAAAGAAATGGAAAATAAAAATGAAATTGAAATAGTTAGTAGTAAATTTTATAAGAAAGATCAGAAAAAGTTTTTTGTTAATCCAGAATATGAACCGGATATAAGTAAATTAAGCTCTAGGGAAATTAAACATATTGATACTGAGTTAAAACGTTTGTCTGATAAAAATGCAACAGAACTATCTAATTTATCTCATAAAGATGTACCATGGATAACTGCCAAAGAGGGCGGACAGATTGATTATGAATCTGTTTTTTATCGTACGGATGACACATCAGTAAGAATTTATGGATGAAATTACTTATAAAACAACCACGGAGTTTGATAAAGATTTGAAAAAGCTTGTTAAGAAATTTCGTTCTTTACCAGAAGATTTAGAGACCGTTAAAGTCAGTGTTGTTGAGCTATATCATTTACAAAACATAGACAATCAAAGTGTTTTTCCAATTCCTCATTTCTGTAGTGAGGAATTATTAATTTGTAAAATAAAAAAGTTTGCTTGTAAGTCTTTGAAAGGTAAGGGCTGTCACAGTGGCATTAGAGTTGTTTATTCATTTGATATAGAAAGTAAAGAAGTAGAATTTATTGAGATATATTATAAAGGGAATAAGGCTAATGAAGATAAAGATAGAATTAGTGCTTATTTAAAAAAATAAAATACCCGATTCAATTAGAATCGGGCGTTTTTATTATTAACTCCAAATATACCTTCCTGTATTAAGAGTATTTTGGAATTGTTGTTCAGTATAGAATTCCTTTTCCATAATTTTTAAAGCTATAACAAGCTCATGAGGCTTGTAGAAGCTGGTTTCATGGTTGCACATTCTGAGTTGAACTAATTCTGGATACTTATCAATAGGATAAACGATTTTTTCTTTACCTCTAGTATAAGCTTTTGTGCCAGGAAATAATTGATATATAAAGGAAGTAACTAAACTGTTTGTTTTGTGTTTATTAGCTATATCAACAATTTCATGTAAACGTTTTTTGGTTAATTGAAGATTTTTGTCGTTATCTTCCATTAGGCCAAAAATAGTGCCAAATGAAACGCTAGACACACCAGCGGATAAAATTGCATCAAACACCGCTAATTCTTTTTCGTAAGTCATTAATTTCTCATAAGCATTGCTGGGGTTTTCTACTTGCAGAAATTCAAATGGACAATATTGAGCATAGGAACCTATAAATTTACCGTCGTTAAAAGATGAGCTGTATAGTGCGTCTATTAAGTCTGTTTTTATTTCCCCCGTTTGTTCGTCGTACAGATCTTTAAAAACAACCGCTCCTTGAGAAAATTCCCAAGCGAAACCCTTGTTTCTTAAAAGATTCATAGTTTCTTTTAGGCGTTCTTCTCCGTTATTAAGTTTTAACATTGAGCTAATACTATCATCCCAAATATTAATAGTTGAAATGCCAAAAGTTAAAAGATAATCTAGTTCTTTTTCAATTCGTGATAGAGATTTTGCCCTAAAAGATCTTAATTTTGCAGGAGTAGTGCAATAATCGCATCTTTGTACACAACCGCGACTAAGTTCAATAAAAGCTATTGGTGTGGTAGCACCCTGGGGTAGTTTCCAATATTCAATAGGTGTTGTCCATAACGGTATTTCCGCCTCAAATATATCGATAGCTGGTAGTGGGCAATCATCTAAGTTAACTAAGGTGCCCCTTGGTGTGGCCACTGCTTTACCGTTGTTAAGAAAAGCAATGCCAGGAATTTTGTCTAAATCAAGCTGACCTCGTTGTAGTTGTTGGAATAATATTTTGCCACTTTCTTCTCCTTCGCCAATAATTACAACATCAATTAGCCCAGTGTTTAAGTAATATTCATATCTAAACATAGCATCAGTACCGCCAATGATAACAAAAAGCTCCTTATTGATTTTTTTCGCATATCTAATTAAATCCAAAGATATATCTGACCAACATGTTGGGTTAATGGATATCCCTAGAATATCAGCATTAGCAATTTGATAGGCCACTGAATCAAAACTCATGCCCATTCGGCTAGCAATTAATTCATTGGGTCCATAAAAGAATTTTTTGTAAGATGTTAGATTGTCTTGTTGGTGTATTTTCATATCAACAGCTTCAATATCTAAGCCCGCCTCTCTGGCAATACTGGCAGTCGTTAGGGCGCTTATTTTGGGGTAGTTGGTCCTAATGGGAGAAAAAATTCCTTTGAAGTCGCCAATTTTTCCATGCAAATGCAAGGAAGGACCCTCTAAGTGCAGGTAATTTCTGTGTTTACGTATTTTTTTCATATCAACCTCCTAAAATTGTCAAAAAACTTTATATTATATAATAGCATTTTTTTATTTTATAGTCAATACTTATCGACTATTAATATTTATTATTATAATTAACTTGCTAATTTTAAATGAATTTTGTATACTAAATAGTAGTCGATAATATACGACTAATATTGATAAATTATTAAAAATTGATATGAATATAAAAAATATTTTGCAACAAATAGGCTTAAATACTAGGCAATCTGAAGTATATTTGGCTTGTCTTGAGCTTGGTAAGGCAACTGCTTATTTAATAGCTAAAAAAACAGGCATAAAAAGGCCGTCAGTTTATGATATCGTTGAGGTTCTAATGCGTGAGGGGTTGCTTTACAAAAATACTAAAAATAAGATTACTTATTATTATCCTAATGATCCTCTTGTTCTGATAAGCAAGAGTAAAGAAAAAATTAAACAGATAGAAGATATAATGCCAATGTTACAAAATTTATATATGTCTTCATCGGTAAAGCCGTTTATAAGATATTTTGAGGGTAAAGAAGGCATAAAAGAGATTTATGAGGACACATTAAAAACTCTTAAGCATGGAGAAACTATTTTATCTTTCACTGGCGAGGGCGTTAAGGAGCATTTGCCAGATTATACCGAGGAATATTTAAAAAAACGTATTGCAAAAGGAATTAGAATAAGAGGTATTTTTAAAAAAATTCCAGAAACCACGAAACATATTAAAAATAGCGAAGCAGAGTTACGCACAGGAAAATTTTTAGATCAAGAAGCTTTTCCTTTCTCAAATGAGATTAATATTTACAAAAACAAAGTAGTTGTTGCTACATATGGTAAAGAAATGTTTGGAATGTTAATTGAATCAAAGGAATTTTATAATTCTATGAAAGTTATTTTTGAATTAGCATGGGAGGGGGCTAGATTTAGAGAAAAATTAGATATATAATGCTGATATTTGATTTAACAACACTTCGGCAATAATTTTCACCATCCCCAAGCACCACCTAAGCGCGCTTCAATAGCGCGCTCTGGGCGGGAGCGACTCAGGCAGTTTAGCTCAAGACCGACACTGCCAAAACTAATAAATTTTTTTTATTTAACCTAAAAATATGCAACAAACTTACATCGCCATCGCTATTGGTGCTTTGGCTTCCGTTGTCGTGCTAATGATTCTAATGAGAAAAATGAGGCCTCGGGGCAGGCTTAGTTTTTTGGCTGGCTTATCTTTTACTTTGGTTATTGCCGGTATTGTTTTTGGAGAAAATCGTTGGTTGGGCTATGTTTTACTGAGTCTTGGCGTTTTGTTGGCCGTGGTTGATGCTGTTAAAAAAATGAGAAAATAATTTTTTATTAACTTGTTTGATAATTAAGAGAGAGCTTTCTTTCTTTTTTGTTTTTTTGTTATAATGATCGTATATGAAAAAATTTATTTTAGGGATTTTTAAATGGCGCTTGGAGGCTGTTATTTTTATTGCCGGTGCCGTGGTAATGATTTTTGAATTGGTTGGTTCACGTTTGTTGGCGCCATATTTAGGTGCCTCGTTGATTACCTGGACGGCGATTATCGGCGTGATTTTAGCCAGTTTGTCGGCTGGTTATTATTTTGGCGGTCGTTTAGCCGACAAAAAAACCGATTATCGCTATCTGGCGCTTATTTTGTTGGCTAGTGGTTTTTTATTTTTGATTACCTTAATGTTGCAAAGATTTTTTTTGGGCGCTTTGGCCGAGCTTAATTGGTCTTTAAAAGCAAAATCTCTTTTGGCCTCTTTGGTTCTTTTGGCGCCGGCCAGTTTTTTACTGGGCATGGTTTCACCTTATGCCGCCAAACTAAAATTAAACAATCTAACGCAGGCCGGAGGCACTATCGGTCGGCTTTATGCCATTTCTACTTTAGGCAGTTTGGCTGGGACTTTCGGCGCTGGTTTTTATTTGGTGCCATTTTTTGGTACAGCTAAAATTTTGGTAATTTTAACCGTTGCTTTGTGGTTGTCGGCTGTTTGGTTGTTTTTTGATAAAGCGCCAACTAAAATTCATTGGCGTTTTTTTATTTTTTGTTTGTTGGTTTTGGGTTTGTCTTATGGTATTTTGGCTAAGGCGCCGGACGGTTTGATCGATGTTGATAGTGGCTATAGCCGGATTTGGATTCAAGAGGCGATTGATCATAGAAATAATCAGCCGGCTCGCTTGATGCGTATTGATTCTGGTTTTAGTTCGGCTATGTTTTTGGCTAATGACGACTTGGTTTTCGATTATACTAAATTTTATCATCTGGCCGGTTATTTTAACCCTGGGCTAAATAAGGCTTTGATGATTGGTGGCGCTGGTTATTCTTACCCCAAGGATTTTTTGAAAAAATTCCCCAGAGCCGAGTTGACGGTGGTGGAGATTGATCCGGTGGTGACGGCTTTGGCTAAAAAATATTTTCGTTTAACAGATGATCCGCGTTTGATTATTGAGCACCAAGACGGTCGGCTTTGGCTAAATAAAACTCAAGATAAATACGACGCTATTTTTATCGACGCTTTTTCTTCTTCTTATTCTATTCCCTTTCAGCTAACCACCAAAGAAGCGGTCAGTCGTGAATATGACAGCTTAAACGAGGAAGGCGCGGTGGTGGTTAATGTGGTTTCGGCGATTAGTGGTCAGCAAGGCAGATTGGCTCGTTCCATGTACGCCACTTATAAACAAATTTTCCCTCAGGTTTATTTGTTTCCGGTTAACGACCCCGAAGATGTTTCAAAATTGCAAAATGTTATGCTGGTAGCTTTAAAATCAAAAGTTAAACCAGATTTTTTATCAAATAATCCGGAAACGCAAAGTCAGTTAAATAATTTGTGGCGTCAGCCGATTGAGTCGGCGCCGATTTTAACCGACGACTGGGCGCCAACTGATTATTTTATCAGCCAAACACTTTAATCAATATGAAAACTGCAAACTTCAAATGGTTTTTAACCTTAAGAGATGCGATTTTTGGTTTAGAAGATGGCATGGTTTCGACTTTGGGCGCCTTAACTGGTGTGGCTGTTGGCAGTCAGGATCACTTCGTGGTGGTTTTAACCGGCTTGGTGGTGGTGGCGGTGGAATCAACTTCCATGGGCGTGGGCGCTTTTTTGTCTAGTCGTTCTTTTCGTCAGATAGAAGAAGGTCGTTTGACCGAAGAAAAAAAGCAAATTAAATATGATTTGCCCGGTGAGAAAAAAGAACTCTTAGCTATGTATTTAGCCGACGGCTGGCCCAAAGCTTTGGCTGAAAAAATGACGATTACAGCCTGTAAAAATCGTCACCTCTTGATTAAAGAAATGTCTTATCGGGAACTGGGTTTGTTTAAAATTCCCAAGAAGCAACATTTGGCCAATGGCGTTTTTATGTTTTTTGCCTATGTTATCGGTGGTTTTGTGCCATTAAGCGTTTATTTGCTTTTGCCTATCAAACAAGCTTTGGTTGTTTCTTTGCTTGTGACTTTGGCCGGCCTGTTTATACTCGGTTTGGTTACAGCCAATCTAGCCAAAAGAAGCTGGTGGCGATCCGGCTTATCTATGATGCTCTTAGCTGGCGTGGCGGTGATTATCGGCTACGTAGTTGGTTGGATTTTTAAATAATTTTTAACAAAGGGTAATCCACCAGTTCTACTGGTGCGACTTGAAAAGGTTTTACCATTCCGGCAACCACAAAAAAAGACACAATGTTATATAATGAAAGACGGCTTGATGAAAAACCAT